>TARA_R110000824_G_scaffold347197_1_pt1 | contig 22729 bp, 20 predicted proteins | sample TARA_R110000824 | Tara Oceans TARA_R110000824 (sample SAMEA4397747) | marine metagenome | biome: Polar Biome; feature: [MES] marine water layer (ENVO:01000295) within the mesopelagic zone...; material: water (ENVO:00002006), including particulate matter (ENVO:01000060) such...
ATCTAGTCCTATTTTATAACAATAATAAAAACAATCAAAATTACAATGACTTTTAAAATTATTAGGAATTTTACCATCTACTAATTTAATAAATTGAATTCGTTTCCTAGGAATTATTATTTGTAATTTTTTATTATGCCAATTTCTAAAATACATTGTACAAATTTTTGAACTTGGCATGATTAATATAAATGGTTTATCTAGTTCATATAATCTATTCATAATATTTTTAGCTTGGGAAAATGGCGGATTGGATATTAGTATGTCATATTCCGGCAATGTATCATTATTAAAAAAATCAATAGGCTCGTGAATTACATTTTTTAATCCGAGTTCTCTCAAAAAAATACCGCTATTACCATCTCCATAAAATGCCTCCCAGTATTTCTTATCAGGATTCAAAAGATGGGCTATATTCGCCCATGCTGACTTAGGTGTCATATAATCGTCATGTTCAATAAACGTCTTTGTACAAAATCCAGCCATTTTTAATAATATATAACAATAGTTTTATATGATTAATTTTTTTTATATAATTCTTGAGTATTAACATTATGCCCCATTTTCTCGCCCAAAGCTTGCTTGTCTTGTAGTGACGGGCCAGTTAAATACTCACTAATATAAATGTGTCTTAATAAATTAGCACTAATCACCTTCCCAGTTGGAGAAAATACTTTTTGGATATACTTCGTTAATCCATTTGATGAAAGTGCTTCACCCCTATTATTTAGTAATAAATTCTTATCCTTATGAAATTTAAGATATATATTCATAACTGCATTTAATTTCTTTCCTAAATTAATCTTCTTAATCCCATATGTCTTTCTTGTTTTGTATTCACCAAAACTAAACCATTTTTTATTTCTAGATTGATTAACTAGATAATTATTATTTTCAACATCTGATTTTGGTAATTTATTATAATTAGTCAATGTTATAACTTCCATGGGCGTATAGTCATTTCGTAACGGGGGATTTCCGGTATCAATAATATATAAGCTCCCCACTAACCATTTTTGTAATAAATCTCTCTCTTTTTTATTTAGTGTTTCCTTTTTAAAAATACCTTGTCTTTCTAATTCCGATTTATAATTATTAATAACCTTTTTTAAAGCTTTCATAGACACCCAATTCTCATTTTGTGTTTCACTTTTCTTTTGTAATTTTACTTCTTCGTCATAGCTTTTAATATTATTTATCATTATTTCACGATATTTAACTAATATTTTTTCATATTTATTTTCCTTTGAAGCTGATAATGCTACCACAATCCCAGCTATATATGTCTTTTGAGTACTTAATTTAAGATCTGCTAAAGTATCCACTACCTTTTCATATTTTAATAAAAAATCTAAACTAGTTAATGGTTCATTATCAAACATTTTCTTATGTAATTTATTTAAATTTGTTGTATATGTTTTTAAAGTAGTTGGTCGTAATGTTCGGGCTTTATTTATACTATCCTTTATTTGTTCCATGTATAGTGTATAGTATTATTTTATTATTAAGCATAAATTAATTTGTCTCATAAGTGGCAATAAATTATTAATAATAAAGAAAAGCCACTTGTGAGACAAATTAGAAAATGGCAACCCAACCCAACCCAACCCAACCCCCTTAATTTTGTTGCCGAAATGGCTTTCCTTGCCGCATTAAGAAATGACATATATTATTTATTTCATCAAAATTTAAATTTGATTTCTTAATTACAGATTGAATTAATTGAAGTTTTTTTTGACTAGTATAATTATTACAAATTAGTTTATCAATATAATAATCATCATCTCTCAATATATAATTTGGTATATTTTGTTGTAGATTTATAAATGATAATTTATTGCTAGAAAAAGGAATATTATATTCTAAATTAATACCAATTTCATTATTTATAATATCAAATAGTATGGATGGATCAGCATTATTTATCAATCCATCGCATAAATTTTTAACTAGTTGATCTCCTGCCTTAATGCCTCGCAATTTACTACAAATTAAACGAGGATATATCGCATTCGGTTTTTTTATAATAATCCCTTCTAGGAGTTTAACGTGATATTTTGTAATAACTGCCCGAAAATTATTTAATTTAATTTCATCCGTCTTAGTTTGTGCATAATACATTTAATATAAAATTGAAAATAAAAATGGAATTTAAAAACTAATATATATATATAATACAAATGCCAACCTATGAGATTTTAAATAGTTATTCAATAACCTTCTTAAAAAAAGAAATTTCTAAATTAAATAAAGAACGGAATTTGTTTAAAGGTTATTCTAAAATGAAAAAAAAGGAAATTACGGAATTAATGGTTAAACATGGTACTCATTTTAATCATCTTACTGGAAAAACTAAAATAAATGTAGTTAAAGGAAAAACAGCTCTTAAAAAGGTTGAAAAACTGACTAAGTCTATTCCCAAACCAATATTAAAAAAGGTTGAAACCCCGACTAAGCCTACTCCTAACTCAACCCCTAAACCAAAAAGAGTAACTGAAAAGGTATTTAAAACATATATGCCCTTATTTAGAAAAGCAATTAAACAGGATATTAAAAACATTGAAAAAATTATACCTTCAATGAGAAGCAATACTCAAAAGAATAAATTAAAACAATTAGAAGAAACAGTAACTAATTTTAAGAGCAAGGCAAAACTTAAAAGGGCTATTACACGGGAAGCTATAGAAGACTATTTTAATTTAGACATTATGGCATAATTTAAAAACTAATATATATATATCTAGTTTTATGCCCTTTTTTATAGCATATCTAGTATTATGCCCTTTTAAATAGCTTATTTAGTATTATGCTATTACATATATATAGGTATTATGCTTATAAAAAGAATAATAAAATTTTATTATTCTTTTTATAAGCATAAAACTAAGTAATAACTATAATTTAGCATAAAACTAAGCATTTATTATAATTAAGCATAAAACTAATATCAATTATTATATATTTTTTTCTATTATATATATAAATGAAAGTTAGACACATTAGAAAGTTATAAATAACTAGATAATTCTTATTGTAAAATAAAGTAAATTAATTATTTTGTACTAAAAAAAATTGAATTAATTAATTTTTCGTAATTTTAATAAATTAGGATGGAAATATTACCAATGGAATTAATTAATAAAATTATAATGACGAATCGCTCTATTTATCCCTATCTAACTGAGTACAAAACCTTTATAGCAAAATTGGATCAGGATCAAGATGGTATTATTCCAGTTTATGAACTTTTAAGGTTGTCATGGACGGATGAGCTTCTTGATAAATTTTTTGGAGTTTGGAAATATGGTGACGTATATTATAATGATGATGAAATGAAATGCATGAATGAACAAAACTATACTGATGAGCTTCTTGCTAACCAATATTATAATGATTATAATGATTATTAAAAATTTTAATGCCACTTTTGTTATTTTTTAGGATCCGGTAATTCTGGAATTGGTGCAGGTGACACGATTTTATATATAACACTAGAATTATCATCTATTGGGGCATGTTGGCCAGTCGGCAAACATATCCGTGTTTTAATAGATGTTATGACATAATCAATATCTGCAGTATAATTCCAATTAGTAGTAAATGAATAAAAGAAATCGCCTTGCGTATAATTTCTAGTTAAATAAGCAATAGCAGATAAAGTTTCCGAGCCCTCTCGTCCACCAAACCATGACGGCGTAGTTCTCACAATATCACTATAAACAACTAGATATGGATAATCTAATTTAGAAGGCATTCGTGTCGCGAGTAATTCGTCAGATGTGGCATTCGTGGTACTGGGCTTTATCATGCACCCTCCTAAATTTTCACAGGGGGCAAGAGAATATTCAAGCACTGGTGGATTTGCTGTGGTTTTAGATATACTCATCATTTGCCCAAAACTAATCTGTTCAGCACTACTTATATAAGCATTCGTTGTAAATGGTTTTACCATATTTTCAAACTTAATTAGAATATCAACTTCTTCACCAAATCCTAGATATTTATTATGATTACTTCTATTAAATTGGTTTTGTGGTTCTCCATAAAATGGACATATTTGCTCCCAATCAAATCCCATTTTATCAAAAAGAGTTCCTTTATAATAAGGTGAATTACCTATATTCAATCTTAAGGTGGGAGATTGTTCTATCGGCAATCCTACATTTAATATTATATCATAATCTAAAATGGCTATCCCCGCCTGCGCTGATATTACTGGCTGTTTTAATGGAACGGCTACTATATCAGTATAACATTGCGGCACTCCATTTGTAAATAAATTACACATAAAAGACTCTGTCTCATTAACTCGCATTATATCTTGAAATGGATTGACTGGCTCTGGCTCGGTTGGATTTTGAAACGCTCCGTTGCCAACCTTCGCCGGTGTATGAAAATCACTTATTGCAAACCTACTCAAACCATCATCAAAATTAATTTTAGCATCCATCGCCCCAGCATACACATAGGGCATATATTGCTGGGGTAATGAGGCGTTCATATCTCCTGCGACGGGTGGCACATTATCACTGGGATATGGTTGCGGGTATCCGTTGGGTGGTGTTTCATTATATTTTTTTTGGGTTGTCGCTATTTGGGATAATTGACATGTTATCTCTTGTAATGAATATCCAAAAAATTCACCAAATTCGGGGTCTGGTCTTAATAAATATCCATCATCATGATATAAAAACGCACAAAATGGAACATTGAACCCATTCGCCCCAGTATATGAGTCAGCTGTATTGAAATCTTTATAAAATACGGGGATGATTGCTACCCGCGCGCCTGTATTTATATTTGGTATTAAGTCCCATAAGGCTTTTAATTTCACCTTGTCGCCGTCTGGTGGTTTTGTCATAAAAAAACTATCAGCATTATGCGGGTATAAACTTTCACAGCCTATTATTGAATTATTAAACGCATTATCTGCATTATATGTTGAATTATTTAAATATAATTTTGTATAAATAGAACAATCGTGGCCTGTTATGTTTCCTTTTAATACTGGGCGATCGCTCGTTGCCCCCGTGTTGTCTGTTATACGCTGTATTTCATACGCGGAATTTAGTCCCCATTGCTGTGTTGCATATATATATGGTGAAGAGAGCATTGCCATCCGGTTATTATATGGAGTGCTTATTGTGTCATCTATACGCCCGTGATATAACTTCACAATATGCGCATCTAAAAATGCCTGATTTGTTATACTTGTATTTGTTGTACTAGAAATTACTTCAAAGTGTGATTGCAATGCATTTGCACATACTTTTAAGGTATAGGCGTTAAATGAGAGATTAGTTGGAATTGGATTCCCACTAACTAAATTCATACAACTACACGTTTCAGTGACTTCTAATTCTGAGATATTATCATAAAACGTTTGTTGCCTGTCAATTGCTGGCATCCCTCTATCTGTATAAACCATATGAGGCTGTATCAATCCACATTTAAACGGCTCTGTTATGTAATTATTTGGTCTATACTCTTGGATTCGTTCATCTTGAGGAGGCCATGCCTTACCGGTCTGAATTGTAAAATCGCCATCTGGTATTATATCAGGAAATGGCGTATTCGTCGCGGAACTCCAACTAAATGGCTGTATCATACTCATAAAATAGCACGCTGCTTTATAATAATATGGCGTAGCACTCATCATTCTTTCATAATAGACCTTTCTCGCTTCGGCTATTAAAAACCCAGTTCCGGCCGTTATATTATTGCCTGCAATATCTACCTCTCCCTCAAATGCAGAATGCCATTCATTTTTTAGTCTTTTATAAAACATTTTTCCAGTAGAAGTTGGATATGTCATATACGTTGCATCTGTTATTGCCGGTAATTTGGTTTGTAATAAAGTAGTCGTCCCCTGTGGGTTATCACCACCTGCAAAATCAAATCTACACGGTTCAACTCTTTCACTGTCCCATTCCTCGGCTGAACCAAATCTATTATGCAACTGACTCGTGACTACTTGGCCCACTGCGGCTGGTGTTGAAAATCCCAATTGGACAGATAAAATTGTTTTATTTCCTGCAAATTGCCACTTATAATCCGCGGGATCTTCGCCCATATAATTCCCCCCAGTAAAACGCTCATTTCCGATATATAGCCTTATATCACTAGGAACATTTAATTCTATTGGTGGCTTCATAATGCTTGGTTTGGTATTTGCATGGGCTATTATAAAAAAACGTGGAATAATATTGGCATTCATAGAAAAGCCTTCAATACACTGATATGGATAAGATGACCTCCAGCATTCGAAATTTTCAATATCGGTTTCAGTTCCATTATGTAAGATACTCCCTGACTGAAAGGCAATCATCCCATAGTCATTTTGCAAAAAATTATAATTTGTATTGTGATGCTGTGTCGGTAAATTAAAATTAAACTGAAATCTATTTGTTATATAATATGCTAAATTTAACTGAATAGCATTATCATATAATTTTTTACCATTATAATTTAAACCAGTATCGCCAATAAATTCCTGCACACTGTCACCACTACCCGTTGCATTTATCATAGCCGCCTCTAGATTGATTTGATCCCCCGCTTTTACAGCATGGCCCGTATTTAAATGCGTTGTCCATTCACTATTTGAAAATTTAATTTGTTCTAATACATCTAATGAGCTATTACCTGACAATATGGCCTCTTGTTGTTTATTATATGATATACGCCTATTTGATTCTATTATAGTTGTTCGTGATGGCATTTAATTAAATATAAGATTATTATATTTGCTTCTAGTCGTTTTATTCGTTATTTTAATAAGAATATTACGATCTGTTAAATTCTTAACTGAGCAGTGCGAAGCCCTATAGGTTATCCAATTATCAGTTATTGAATTTTTCTCATTACCATGTGAATGGATACTAGATACACGATTCTCAACTAGTTTTCCATTTTTATAAAAATTAGTATTAAATATTTTATACCCATTTTTAGTTGTCCAGCAATTTGGACATTTATAATAAATTTTATTTGGAGTTATTAAATGGGCCGTGACTTCTAATATAAAGTTAGATGACATTTTAATTTATAAAATATATATAATACTTTTAAATGGTTTATATATAAAATAGTTAAACTTGAGATTCGCCATTTTCTTTGCCTTTATAAATTAGTTCTGTAAAATTCCGATAAGCCTTACTCGGATTATTATGTAAATCTAAATATAAAAAATCATATCTATTTTGTCCAGCTTCGTGATATAATTTTTTAAAATTTTCACTACCTTCATAAAGCGTTCCAAATTCATCAGCTATTTTATCAATTTCAAGCTGGCTGGGGTTTGGGCTTCCAATAATGGCGTGAGTACAATTTTGCCTTAAAACAGGGGGAAGGCCTCTGAATAATTGAGATGAAAAAATTAATAATCCTACATTATAATGACGAGCTCGACTTGCTAAATGATATATCATACTACCCCCCTTAATACCCAAATAATCGTCTAAGACTATACATATCAAGGGCTGTTTTTCTTTAGGAAATGATTTTTGATAATTAATAATATTATTAATAATCTCATCTGAATATTCATCAAAAATTGTTTCAGGAAATGCTTCTTTTAGGAATCTACTCGTTGTATCATTATGAATCGTATTACTTATAATATAGACTATATCAAATTTATCACGATAGAAATTTGGATTTAGTAATAAATTAACAATTATACTAGATTTTCCTGTTCTAATTGGACTTATTAATAAAAGCAATGAACCAATATTTATATCTGGTAAGTTAGGATGAATTAGGCGTTTCTTTTTATCTATTTTCAATGGTTTTACTGGATATATTGAAAGATCATCATCACACATATAATATTTAATTAGATAAAAAGGCTCATAAGTGGCTTTTAGTATTTATTAATAATTTATTGCCACTTGTGAGCCTTTTTATTTACCACATGAAATTACACGCATATAAATCTCCCTCACCCAGTTTAACAGGCAACACCTCTTTTTTTTTGGGCTGGGGTGACGGTGGTGGTGTTTTAGGTCGTGGGGATAATTTACCTTGATTAACTGTTTTATAGCTTTTGCTAAATACTTTATATTTTTCCATATTAGTCATAAATTTCATAAATGCTTGTTCATCAAGTTGGTCTAATTTTACAGGTATCTGCTCAACAGCTATCGGCTTAACAGCTATCGGCTTAACAGGTATAGGCTTAACAGGTATAGGCTTAACAGGTATAGGCTTAACAGGTATAGACTTAACAGATGTCGGCTTAATAAGTGTTGGTTTTGAAATCGCTTTTAGTTTTGCTCGTTCTCGTCTAACCTCACTTTCAACTCGCTTTTTCACTTCCCTTTTCAATTCGGCTTTATCTTTTTTGGATTGAATAGCCTTAACCCTAATTTTCTCTAGATGAGCGCGTTGTTTATCACTTAATGGTTTTTTAATAGGTTCTCCAATGTCATTTAATACATTAATATTGGGCTTTTTAATGTTCTTTATTACACGCTTTTCTGGTAGATCAAATTCTATATTTTTTAAATTATTAGTGGGTTTGCCAATAAAAATATCACGAGGTTTGCTAATTTCAATATTTTGAGTTAAATCATCAACGATAATATTAATTTCCTCATTATCTTCATTATCTGAATCACTTCGTAATTTTTCTAAATCTTCCTCAATTTCTAACGTTGGCAATAAATTCATTTATTGTACTTATAGAAAATAAATATATCTATAAACGGGGCATATCAGCCATAACATTGCTAATTTTGGCATCTTGTTTATTTCCTGAAAATTCGGCTAATACTTTCATCGCGTTATTCATAACAGTTTGCTGCTTACTTTCAGGTGTTTCAGTGACCCTTAGCGTAATCTCAGTAGGATTAATTAGGTCATTGGCCAATTGACCATTAGCAGTTCTAATTTTGCAATTCATATTATAAAATGACTCAATTGTTGCTAGATTTAATTTAATAGGTTGTGAATAATTTGAGTTAAAATGTAAAGTTCCGGTGTTTTCATCAGTTGCCCACTGTGTTTTAGGTATAACGCATATGCTGTTTCCCGTATCACCACTGCCGCCACCAGCTACTGGGATACCCCCGATATAACTTTTTATATTAAATTGCGGCAGCTCAATATGTAATGTTGGCTCTGAAATAGCACTAAATGGGCGGACTAGTGGATCGGTTTCTATTACATGATTTAAAGCCTGTTGATTAAATTGATATGCATGTTCCAATCCTAATACATTGGATGTAGTCGCTGTGTTTGGTTTCAATGAATATATTGAAATTAATTTATCAGCCGGCAGATTCGCCGCCGGCCCATTATAAATTTCATCACCGGTAATTCTGCCAAATTTGAACAAAGCTGTTAATGTCATTGGCGCGCCAACTTGGAATAAATTATTAATATCATCGGGGTCTGGGTCGTCCTCATTTAAACCATTTAATATACTATTTTGACTACCAGAGTATAATTCTCCAACACTCTCCTGTAATATAACACTTCGATCCATTAAACCACCAATCGTATAATTGCCAGATAAATTATTAAAAGGGTAACCCGTTCCGGCGGTCCATAGTGGTCGTAGTGGATATAATATTTCTCTTAAATGTGTATTAAAATTAATTGCTAATCCACCGCCCGCATTTGTATTTGAATGTAATATATCAACTTCCTCTATAAATAATCGATTGCCACCAGTATCATGAGAAACAAACATTGACATCTTCGTAACATTGTCAATCTGTATTCTCATTTTAATACTATCTACTCCAAATGTGAAATTGCCCCATGATACCGGTGGAGCTGGATTTGCTGGCATATTGTTAGCCCCCATATCTAATGCTTCAAATAATCTAATATCTGCTGGCTGTGATTTTTTCCAATTGGGTAATGGGTAATCCGTTCCCACTTGTTTGGCTAAATGCCACCCCGCAAATCTCAGAGCATCTAATTCGCTTGCGTCATTTATGCAAAAACATTCTAATTTTAATTCCATACCATTATCACGGTTAGACCACGTTGCCCATTCATCTTGATAATTATTATTATTACCTTCCATATTTTGGCGGCAAAATCCAACCTGTGCCCGTGGATATGTATTTCTGAAATTAATTCCAAATGGTTGGCTCACGCCATTGACTATGTCCCACTGCTGTAATGTCATAGGATTTGTTTCTAAGGGATTTGTAACCAAACGACCCGTATTATATGGAGCGACTAACACTTCATCATTTAATTTAAATTTCCAAGTCCAATTCGCTTCATTATTAGCATCGGCATCATCAACCTGTCTCATGCCGAAACCACCAGCTAAATTAGTTACACCGTACCACTGAATAGGTAGTCCTCCACCTGCGGGCGATAACTGTATATCAAATACCCACCCATTTTGAAAAGTAGCGGGGGCTGGTTTTAATATATCCAACTGTACAGTGTTTCCAAGTTGATTTTCCCAGTTAAGTAGCTGTGCATCTCCAACAGCCTCTAATAGAATACCGGATACCAAGGCACATGGTTTCACTTCTATCTCCACATTTCCACCATTACAAAATATACCTCTGTCTCCTGCCCACCCTGTTACTGGTAATTCTGTTAATATTTCCATATCGCCAATAGCATTATCACTATTAAATATCCTATTAGATTTATTAGGATATATTAAATTATTTTCACTATAAAAACTCGCTCCATATCGTTCTGCTGTGATAGTGCCTTCTCCGAAGTTATAACCACTAGTCGGCGTAGGTGGGTTCGGCAATTCATTCTGTCCATAGGTAATAGTAAATTTAGCATATACTCCCTGAACTGTCGGAGGTGTAAAAACACAAGTCCATGTATCTTTCCACGCATCTAGTAGTGTTGAATTATTTAATTGAAGCTGAATATGAGTGGCTAAGTCTCGGCCATTATATGCGCCGGCTACAAGGATTACTCGGTGTTGTATATAAGTCGGCGTTCCTCCCATAGTTGAAGCACCCAAGCCAATTCGCCAAATTAGAGCGTTATTCTGGCCATCTAATATATTAAACTCGTCAAGCTTATTGATAGTCATAGATACTAGCTCAATTTGATTAGACGGGCCGAGTATGACCCCTTCTCTAAAGAAATTTGAGAACATTGCGGCTGATTCGCTAGTCGTAGTGTCATCATCATGTATATTGCTTCTTAGTGTAATCAATGACATTTATATTAGTTTAGATAAGATTTTTAACTATTCTTTATAAAATATTTTCTAATTATTAATTAATACATTATGGAATGTTCATATCAACAATATGATTATTTTGATTCGGAAGAACCTAGCCAAGTTTCTATTAAATTTGATAAGGAGGTTGAAAAGAAATTCAAAAAAGAATCAAATCCACAGATAAAGCCTAAAGATATATTTATAAATTATACTAAGAAATGTCCAATTAAAAAACGTCCAATTAAAAATATAAAATTTGGGGAAATGTGGCTATAATAAGAAATAACAGGGATGGCACTAAAATGTGGGTGGGTTGAGTTGGGGGAGCATTTTCTAATTTGTCTCACAAGTGGCATTTACTTATTATTAATAATTTATTGCCACTAATGAGCCTCTTTTTTGCCATTTTCGTCCATTTTGCCCTTACTATCACCTTTTTTGCCCTTTTTTAAACAGAGTCCAACAAACACTTTGTTTGAATATCTCTTCGCGATCCCCCATTTTTAAACGGTATTATATTTATACTAAATTCACATGGTCGTTTTATATAATCTAAAGTATTTTCCATATCATATTTATGATATTTTTTCCATTTTTTTTCTTGAAATATAGATTCTTCCCCAATTACAAAATTAGGCTCGTATTTTATTAAATCTCGATCTGCATATCTACATAATTCTAAATGGTATTCTAAGTCATCAATATTAAATGTATAATTATTTTTAGAATCTCTTTTTTTTTTATGCTTTTCTTTTTTAGTAATTCGTTTAGTAGTAAATACATTTCCAAACATTTTTTTATATATTTTAATAACAAATTTCAATTGATTATAATTACAAGTTAAATCTACAAATGCTCCCCTATCACGGAATAATAATTTATATTCATTTTGTAGTTTGTTAGCAACTACTTTATTAATTTTCTTATTACAAATAATATTTGTTTTGTCATGAATTCCAAACGTGCTTAAGACCTTTCCGACAAATATAATTTTATTAGTATTTGATTTTAATTTATCAATTATAAAATTATCATCTTTTTTTAAGGATACTATATTATCGTTTTTAGATTTATAAAAAAACTTTTGTTTATTAAAATAGAAGTCTAAATTTGATTGTTTTAAAAATAAATCACGTTCTTTATCAATTATATGAGTTGGAAAACATAAATATTTATTTATTTTTTGCCAACGTTCATCAAGTGGATTAAAAAGAAGACGTTGTTCATTATTATGCTCTTTCGTTATAATAGCTAACGCATCATTGCATGTTTTTTGTTGAATATTTTCCCCTATAAAGCCCTTTTGTATAGCTCCTATTCTAAAATGGACTGATTTGTTTGTATTATAGCAATCTTCCTCATATTCTAGGTCAATCATCATTTCTTCATATAGCTTAAATTCCCTTTCACAAACCATATCTTCAAAATCATATAATAAATCTTTGAATCTTGAAAATTCATATTTAACCGTGTTTCTATTTGGATAATTTTCAAATTGAAATTTCTTTTTATAAAATATATATTTTAAATATGTAATATTTCGGCATCGGGCAATTTGTTGGAGCATTGCTCTGGGGTTTATAGTATGCTCTTTATAATGAGCAAAAACGGGACGTTTCCGAATAGAATCTAAACCGTGAATGATTTTAGGAGAAAATACTATAATATCATAGTCATCTAGTTTAATATAGTCGGATGTATCACTTGTAATTAAGGCATATGTTTTTTTATTATTATCAATATATATATAATGATTAATTTTTAAATTATTATTAAGTTTATCATTAATAAAAGGAATCGCCTCATTTTTTTTTATAAGTTTTTTAAAAATAATATCTGCGTCTTTTTTTGAATCACAGCATATTATCTTATCATCTACTTTTGAGATATTTTCCATAAATTGATTAAAATTAAATAATTCACTCATTTCAATCCCTTTATTATGTTTAAAACTATTATGTATTAGTTGAAATTTTCTATCCATGTCAGCAACAAATTTTAAACGATTAATATGAATATCCGCATCTGCAATAATTATTTTTTTACAACCTTTTAATATTTTACGAAATAGTATCCATATTTTTGCTTTTTGCCCTTTTAAGGTCTTATTACTACTAATCAAGTGTTTAATTAAACTATCATATTCATCTAAAAAAATAACATATTCCGATATATCAATATTAGAAATTTTCTTAATGCTTTCTAAAGTACATACAACGCTTTGTCCAGTAATAAAATCATCTATTCTATCCATTCTATAATTATAAATATTAATACCAGCATTTTGGAAGGCTTCAAAATGACTATCTGCTAGGCATATTCTGCTAACAAATGAAATAATTGGCTGTGGGTGTTTTTTAATATAATCAATTACGAGCGATGTTTTACCCGTGGCGGTATCGGACTTAATTATAACATCATTATAATTATTTAAATTTATATAGTTTGTATCATTGGGGAGCGCATTGATAGATGTATCTCTTAGTTTTCCTAATTTTCTTCTATGTATTTCTATATAAGGTATATTATTATTTATTCCATATTTAATTAAATTACTACATGAAATCGGTTTATATTGTATATCATTTTTTAGTAATTTAGTATTAGTTAGATTTAATAACCATGTTATCATATCAAGTCTATTATGCATCGTTATATTATCCCATATTTTTTCATTCTGTAATTTATTATATGATTTTCCACCGTATAATTTTGAATACTTTTTCCATTCTTCTTTTTTATTTAGTCCTTTAAATGCAGTTGTTAATTTAAACCAATCATCAAAATTACCCCATATATTAATTGGTATCTTAATTATTATTGTTTTTAGCAGTTCATCACTAATATCATAATTATATTTACAATTTTCTTGTAGTTGTAAGTTTTTATTTAATCTAGCAATCTCTCTTTCGTTTGCTTTTTCACCCCCCTTTTTTATTTTACTAATTTTATTAACTGGTTTTTGATTAGGTTGTTGATATTTCAGCAACCATTCTAATAAGTCATTTGGTATTTCTTGTAATATACAACTAGATTCAGAAGCTATTTTATAATATCCTAATTTGCCAACTTGGTTTTTAGGACATTTCCCTTCTTCTTTGATAATCTTGCTACCGACTCCCACCGCATATGAGCCATTACTCTTTATATCAATTAAACTTAATTTATCATCTTTTGTTTTTAATTTGTTAGTATATTTAAAAAATAAATGGATACCATTATGTCCTGTTTTAATTGTAACTGTGTTTAGATTTTTAATATATGTTTTAAATTGACTTGGGTCATTATTACATAATTTATAAAAGGGGTGGTCATCAGTCCATTTATAATTATCTAAATCTACTAGAATAATATTATTGATTTTACCCATAGGCAATCCCCAATTCTTATGTTTTGTTTCATTTTTAGTAGTACTCCATAAATGCCTATTAGATTTATGCCATTCTATACTAGGTGCTTTTGAAACCCCATTAATTAGATGAAATTTTTGAAGCCCTTTAAAAATTTCCATTACAGTATTTAATATTATTTTATTCTCTCTTTTTAATAATCGGTCAATTACAGGATATGCCATTTTAATACTTTTAAATTGATATGTACCATTTTCAAAAGCTTTTTTATTAACCATATTTAGGCGGTTAATAATATCGGAATTACCGATAAACTGAATTGCTATTTTTTTAATCATTCTATATATAGATAAGTTAAATCATCTTTAAGTATATTATAAAATAGTTATAAAATAAAAATGGGGTAAGAATGGCACTAAAATATGGGTGGTTGGGTTGGGTTAGCATTTTATAATTTGTCTCACAAGTGGCATTTTACTTATTATAAATAATTATTGCCACTTATGAGCCTTTTTTCGTCCATTTTTGACATTTTTTAAATCTGTGCTAATAATAATAATGACACGTTCTAATAGACGACGACATCAGAATCAAAGAATTGCTAAAAATAAAAAAAGACGACATAGGATAAGATGCGCCATTTATAAAGAAGCACAAATTCTAAAATATAATAACATATTATTTGAGACATTTGAGGGACAAGTTAAATTAAATTTAGATTTTAATTTAATTCAATCAAATCATCGTATATTAAAAAATAAGTTAATGCTAGAATTAAAAGAGAAAATTAAATTAATAGATATAGCTAGTAAGTCATATACAGCCCCGCCTTCCTCTGATTTTATTTGTATAGATTTAGAAAATAGTATTAAACCGGATCTCATAGAGAAGCAAACCTCATGGTTTAGCTATTTTGGTTTATAACCTCTTCTACATCTGGTACTTTTCTTATGCATTTAACACCACATAAATTTATTTCTAAACACCTACTAGATTGAATCGCATGAATAATACTAACACATGCCGTGGCACAGACTGTTATCAAAACGGATACAGATGATAATTCTACCATTTAAAGTATCTATATATTTAAGTTTTTGTAGCTTTGTCATAAAAAACCTAATATACAATTTTTTGACATTTCATTATATAGCCTCCAAAATCATCAATTTGTCTATGATATATATAAACGGGTAATGTATTTTCTAGCTTTTCAATTTTCAAATCTACTTTTCTTTTAATTTTATTAGGGCTATTAATTAAATAGTAAACGGCTGTGCGTTTTAAATTAAAGGCCTGTTGTATTTCTAGTTGAGAAATAAAATATTTTACTTCTCCATTAATTAATACCTTATACCGATAATCTTTAGAATTTATTGATCCACTAGTTCTAGTCATTATATATTATATATGTGTTAGTTTTAAATATTGTATAAGTTTTTAAAATTAATTTTATCAGTTTTAACCATTTCTATAAACTCTCTATTATTTTTAATTGTTTTTGGATCAGTTATGCCCTTTGTTAGTGACGATACTGCCTCATCAAACATATTAATATGGTTCTTTATTTGTTTGAATATTGACCGGCGATTATTGAAACTATTTAATATCCATCGTTCCGTTATATGATTATAAATGATATTATCTCCTTCATCGTTAATATCTATTTTAAATAACATCCCATTATAACTTTTTGTAATCATTCTATATATAGAATCAATAATATATCTTTAAATAATAATGCTACAAAAAGTTAATCGCTATTAGAATCATAATCGCTATCATAATCATAATCGCTACTAGAATCATAATCAATAATATTAAAAAATAACCAATTTTCGTTTAACCATACAAAAAAATAAAAATCGTTAGATTCGTGTTCATGTTCTTGAAATTCTTCGTAAAGTAAATTCAATTCATTTAATTCACTTATTAAATCTAGTTTTAATTTAGTTTGTCTTAATTTTAAATAATCTGGCAGAAATGATAAGATCGAATTCTTTATTTCAATTGGAAAATAAAATTGTTTTGACATTTATTTTATTTAGTATAGTAAATAATTTCTAGGAACTAACATAAATTTCGCCGCCCTTAATCATCATGGTTCGTTCAATTAAACTAAAATAACGAACATCTCTTGTAAAGTTATCAGTATCGGTATTTGTTATTGTATGCATAAACTGGACTGGCTTCTGTCCGACTAGAATGCCATTGCCCGCGTTATTAATAGGCGATATTGTAAAATCGGCCCCTAAATAATGTGAAGTACCTATAATAGATGGTTGCGTATAGTTCTCATATGTTGCAGGGGAAACAACGTAATTATTGGTAGCGCCATTATTAGTGCTCTTATCGGCTACCGTATCTAATGAATATTCACAGCTTTGCACAGAAAGCTCCGTTCCAAAGACTTGAGCTAGTTGATGTGCTTTTTGTGTTTCGCTAGAAATTTCACGTGGATATATTTGTTTATCATTTATTCTTATTTGGATAGTTTCAGGTATATTATACGCATTACTAGAATATTTCCCCAAAGGACTCATTTCTAATAATGGTACTCGTGCATACATATGAACTAAAATACTTCTCAACATCATGCCCGATAGTCCTAAATCTCTAGTAATTTGATATTTAACAGCCGATCCGGCAGCCGGTGCGGGATTTGAAAGCGGCCATTGAGTGGAAGTTAGTACGATGTCTTCATACGGAATTGTCATTCCAGTTTCACTCATAACCAATTTCGCGGTTTCTTCCATTCTGCTGTCATCATAAGTCAAATAGTCACACAGAAATTTAACATGGTGTGTATTTAATGTAATTTCAGTATCCCCGCCATAACCAAGTGGGAATAAGCCTAGTGTTCCATAACTATCAACCCCATTCGGTTGAGTATTAAAGGTTAATTCAATACTAGTTGGTTGCGATATTAGATATAGAGGCAATTGAACAGATCGCATCATGGGGAATAAATCACTTATTTTTATACTATAAACAGGGGTCTGTTCTGGATCACTATTAAGAAGATATTGAGATAGACAAAGCCCCGCTTCTAAATCAGCTTGATAGTTTGCGTCTCGGATTTGATACATTCCCGTTGCCATATTATCAGGACACAGGACATCAACTGTCCCCGATTTGACCATATCCTTTTGACTTTTTTCTTCAGGGGTTTTAAATTGTCTTCGTATGGTTTGATAATATGCATAATCATCGGTGTTTGCTATCACCTTCGTACCAATTCGTAAGACGGCGGACTTAATTAATGAGTGAATGCCTGTTTTTATCGGCAACCATGCCGTTTGACCCGCATTCGTGACTTTTAAACTAAATTGAATACTAGATCCAGCATCTAAAATGCCTTTTTTTTCTAGTACGAATCTACAAAAATTTTGATTTATTACAAGTGGTTCTAGAACGGATGTTTCAATATGCATGGTATCAATCGTCGCGAGTGGTTGTGTTTTTAAAGTATCTGGTATATTACTCATTTATAATTAGTTAATATAATTATTTTATGAGTAATAAAGTTATAAAAAGTTATTTAAGATTGTACTATAATTCCATTGGGTGAATACGTTAATATATTTTTTGCTATAACATACGTGAATATTGAATTAGGGCTATTATTACCATCTAATTCTGACTCAATTCGCAAACCATAATTAGTATTTTTGTAATTGACCCCCGATCGTGTTAGCGGATCTAAATTAATTCCAACCCCATAAACCTTTGCGTTTGGTTCAGCCAGCGTGTTGTCATTAATTGGCGTTGGTAAATTTTCAAATCCTATATCATCGCCGATTCCGTTTTGAGTGTTTAACGAAATTAAGGAATGATTATACGCGTTAATTGGTTTTATTGAATCTATAAATCTAATGATGCTTTCTGTTTGAGGACGATTTTCAATCCCCTGTTTTTCAATATCTAGTGTGTAATCTAATGGAAATTTTAAACCTCCTCTGATAAAACTAATCTTTTTAATATTTGCCAATGAATCAAAATTACCCCCGTTTGAATTGTATAGTTCTCCGGTGCTAAATCCATCTTTGTTGTATCTATTTATAAAAGTAGTTGGTATAAAATTGCTAAACAAAGATATTGTGTTTTGTGTTCCAAGATTATAATTAATTGTCTGGTCGGAACTATTAAGAACACCATATAATTGTGAAACGGAATTATATATAAATTGGCCTGTAGATGGTGTTGTCATGCTATTTTTCCCAGTTTCATCCGGAATTAATAGATCATATGTTATAGATAAATCTCGCATTTGATAATATGGACCTGTCCCTAACGGATTGGCAAGCGTTAAATTTGCCTTTGGTTCGCTCGTTGCTTGAACATATTGTTGAAATCCAGAAATTACATTGCTATCGGGAGCTAATTCTAGATTTATCAGTAGTCCTCTTAAGCCATTAGTACCGAGTGGGATCGGTTTGCCACTGTTAAATAGACCACATCGTAACGGTATAGAAAAACTAACATCTTGATTTACTGCTCTAGCAGAATTGAAACTTCTACTAGAACTCGCAGGATTTCCGACAGATTGATTTGTATCTAGGTCAGATTGCGAATGAGTAACGGGGATTACACTAGCTAGATAACGACCATATTGGCGTATTACTTCGAGCGTTTGATTGCTTTGTGTGGCAATCGTTATTTGTTGAATACATGACGGAATACCAACCCTACTATTTAAACTAATTCCATTTCTAGCACTACCGGCACCGTCACCGGTTGTTGTATTCTCAGGCCTAAAATTCTGAGGAGTTGCTTCGTTGCCATCCGCAGTTTGTAATCTGAATACTCCATTTAATCTTAAAGTTCTAGTATTTAATAATTTATCTTGGTTTGAAATTTGAAATGAAACATTTGGAAAACCATTTTTAAAACTATATGCGTTATTAGCAGGCGGGTTGGTCGGAAATATCTCGCATTTTTCAACTGATTCTATATTCATTTTAATTATACATAATATTATTATTTTGAATACCTTATTTGAATACATTATTTGAATACCTTATTTGAATACATTATTTGAATACCTTATTTATATTAATAAACCTCAATATCTCCTTGTTTTACAATAAACCGTTTAAGATGACAAATATAATGATTAAACATTTTTTGATTCACGGCACCAATATATTCAACCCTTAAACTTAAATTGTATTTGCTTAAATTAGATACTTGGCCGTATTTTGACCAAGCACGACCAATTAAAAACCTTTCAGGAATACGTTGTAAGTTTCTAATACCATATCCACAATTTGTTAAAGCTTTTTCTAATTCAATTAAATGTAAGGCATCAGTTCGCCCGTTTAAATATCTAATCAATTCAATTGGTCTATCTGGAACTAAATTAGGACCATATACATATTGATAATTGCGACATCCATCTGTTTGACCTTGAAAACTATCCATATTTAATAATAATTGATGATTTTGTGCTAGTGGGACTGATAGTATGCTATACGCCCGTGTTTGATTGGCTGGAATATTTTGGTTGGTTAGCCCATTAATTGCCCCTAGGTTTTCGCGATAAGTTGAATATGCTTTATAGTCCATAGCCAGCCCCTTCGCTCCATTTATTTGTGCCATCATTGACTTAATATAACCGGTGGGAGGTGATACGACACCTACTATATACTCTAGATCTGTTATAGAATATGTAACTTTCACAGCCGCCATATCAATTTGGTCTTGTGGAACATCTCCAACAATAATACCATTGACACGGTCGTTATTTAATACATATATAGCACTGTCTTCACCGTGTGCTTTCGTTAAGCCTCCGGCGACCGGCCTATTAGGGATAATAACGATAGCTAGATCTCCGTCCCCATCCGGTCGGAATCCTGAAATAATACCTAATACTTCCATATCAGCCCCTGATTGGGCGTATAGAACGTCGCCAATATCAAATGGATTGTTATTATACGGGAGACAATTGCGATTAACCGAAAATCCGATCGGGCCTCCACCTGCTGCCGATTTGATACTTATAAGAAATTCACTCCCAATAGCCTGTTTGGCGTGATCGCCAATATTTAGGGCAACCTTCAATGCGCAGCCATCAATATTGATTTCAGTAGAATTATTAATACCAAGTCCCCCAGTTTGATAAACTAAAGAACGGGATAGATTATCTAGAGATAGCTGCAATGTAATACCCTGTAAGGCAACAACTGGCAAGACCTTATCACCACCTAGTAGCCCCGAATATAGAGGCATTTGAATCTGTAATTTTTTAGAGTTGAGAGCAACTGTTTTAAGACCAGTTGCCCAATTGAGGTCACCACCATAATATATTGAGTCTCCAATTTCGGGGTCAATGCTCTTACCTTCCCACATGGTTCGTTTATGAGATATAGAGTCATTCTCAGTATAGCCCCACCATTGAGATGTTAAAACATTATAATCCTGACATTCTTCTAACGTTTTTTGAGATAATCCATATGATTGAATTCGGAAATCGCGAAATAATGAATGACAGCCGGCTCTCGGATTCGGGATTGGACGACCCCGTCCAGTCATTTGTATATCAAATTGTAATCTAGATTCAGCTGGGGAAATAAACCCCAAATATTGGGGAAATACAAATCTAGCTTGCGTCTGGTTTATTGGATCATATGGTACTTGGGCTTCTGGTTTTATTTCAACACTTTTTAAAGGAATGAAATCTCCGACTGATTGCTGTTTGAACATATTATACAATAGTAAATATATTAATTTTTTATGAAACCTTAATAAATATTAAACAAAAATATAAATTCTAAAAAGCTGAATGGCTGGCAGGAGTATCGATCACACTATCAAACGAAGGTACGACCATTTCTCCTTTTTGGATCATTGTTTGATGAGGGGGAGGTGGCATAGAGGGCTTAGGGACTCCGCTTGGTGCGACAATCATTGAAGAGATTGATGCGGCCTGTTGTGGGGCGTCGTGCTTATGATGAGCAAATATTTCATATCCACCATATGCTAACATACCTAATCCTCCTAGTACGGGGATTGCTTCCGCGAGTGCCGCGCCAACAGCCAGTCCGGTCGCCATGCCCGTAGCAACTGCCGCGCTTTCAATAGCGCCGCCCGTAATCAAATCCGTAGCCAAACCAGTAGCCCCGTCTACTGCCAAACTGCCCAAAGATGATGCGGCATCAGTTGCGGCAGATGTTATAACGTCACCTGCCGCCTCGCCTGCCTCACCAATACCCAATTCAACCCCTTCCGCAGTAGAAGTGACAGTTTGCCCTGCGGTTGCCTCTTCGCTTACTGCTGTTTCTGCTGCTTCCCCGCTTCCACTTTCCATGCCACCCCTTCCAGTCTGTTCTGCAATACCTGACCCATAATTTTGTTCTCCTAAACTTCCAAATCCATTGGCATCTTCCGTAGCCGTAACTGGTGCTTCTTCCGTAGCTGTAACTGGTGCTTCTTCCGTAGCTGTAACTGGTGCTTCTTCCGTAGCTGTGACGGGGTCGTCTGGTGCAGGCGGTGTTATTGGCATATCCACATTGCCCTCCGATTCATTAAATGCCTTCACATCTGCGTCGCTATATTTAGGCGGTGCTTTTGCCATATATGAGCCAACTTTCGCCCTCGCCAGTCGGGCTGTTGCAAATGCTGCTTTTGCTCCCACTACGCTGGCTTCCGCGGCAACACCCAGTTCAATAGCTGCCACCCCTTTATCGTGTATTGCCTGCGCCTTGTCTTGGAGTCCTTTATTAAATAAATCTGTGTTTCTATAAGCTTCTTGAATTGCTTGGGTCGTTTTTGTTCTAGCTCGTTCTTTTGCAGATGCCATTTTTTTATCAAAATTATCATAAAATCCGCTATCATAATTATTTAAATAGCTTTTTGCCCCTTCTAAGTTTGATCCATATGATTGAATTGAATTCGCATAAGCTTGTAACCCACTCATTTATAATTAACTAAGATATGTTTTTAAAAACTATTAATTATTCTTTTACCTTTTTTACCTTTTTTTTTTTAACTACTGAAGTTGTCTTTGAAACATTGCTTTTTTTCTCCTTAGCCCAATCGGCTTTTAATTTTGGAGATTTCAAAGCTTCATTATATTTCATTTTATTTTTAATTGCCCACGCCTTTACAAACGTAATCCAAGCACTAACCATATTTATTTATTATAAGATATTAATTTATAATAAATAATTTATATCTTTATCTAGTCCTATTTTATAACAATAATAAA
>TARA_R110000824_G_scaffold142322_1_pt1 | contig 22631 bp, 14 predicted proteins | sample TARA_R110000824 | Tara Oceans TARA_R110000824 (sample SAMEA4397747) | marine metagenome | biome: Polar Biome; feature: [MES] marine water layer (ENVO:01000295) within the mesopelagic zone...; material: water (ENVO:00002006), including particulate matter (ENVO:01000060) such...
ATGGCCGCGCGTATTGAATTCGAGATTGAATGGTTACCAAAGTTCTCCAAGAATAGCGTGGCGGCGCCAAAGAAAAATTATACATTGACCACGAAATCAAATGCTAAATCAAAGGCTCTCAATACCTTATCAAGTCCTGGGTTAAAAAGTATGTTAGAAAATTTATAAATGTTAATACTTTCAATAATATTAGGAATTTTGGTCGTTACCTTAGGGTATACGACCATTAATCTTCTCATAAAAATTGAGAAGACAGAAGACATATTAATATCTCATAATATCTTTATTACTAAGATGCAAGAGCATATTTCCCACTCAGAGAAAAAGCTTAAAAATATAGATTCAAAAGGTACATTTGAGGGTGATGATGAAATAGGTTGGTTTTTTAATGAAATAAAAATACTACAAAACGATCTTTCTCAATTTAAGACCAACTCATAAAATATGGCTCCCATTAAAAAAAAACGAAGACCAAAAAGTAAAAACTACTTCACACAAGACACTGAAAACGCTATTGTAAAATATAATAACGAACCTGATTCTAAAATTAGAAGTACAATATACCAGAATGAGATCCATTTCCCATTCTTCAAACTTACCCAAAACATAATCCACACCTTCAAATTCTACCATACAGAAGTAGAAAATTTAGAGCACCTCCAACATGAGATTATTACTTTCCTTTTATCTAAAATGCATTTATTTGACCCAACCAGGGGAGCAAAAGCATATTCTTATTTTGGTACTATAGTTAAACGTTGGTTAATTTTATATAATACTAAAAATTATGCTAAAAAGATTAAAAAAGTAGAAGTAGATGTTTTAATGGGAGAAAACTCTACTCATACCTACTATATGGGTGAGGAAAAAATTAAAAGTGATTTAGATAATTATATGGACATATTTGTAGACCATGTATCAGAAAATATTTTTGAACTTTTTCCAAAGAAAAATGATGCTAAAATTGCAGATGCTATTCTAGAATTATTTCGTAAACGAGAAGATATTACTGTTTTTAATAAAAAAGCACTTTATATCTACATTAGAGAAATAATTGATGTAAAAACTCCAAAAATAACAAAGATAGCTGACAAACTACACGATATCTTTAAACAAAAGTATATATTTTATTTAGAGAACGGATACGCTAAATTCTAATTCCTTCCTAGAGCCATATTTATAACAAAATAACATTATGGGCGCATTAGACAGTGTTGTATTTGGGAAGAAAAAATTCTCAAATATCTTAGAAGAGATATACAACAACCAAAAGAAAAAAGAATCCCAAATATCGGGTTTAATAACCGAACTTAAACCACTCATTAAGGATATTGGTGACGCAACTTTAATTGTTCCACTTATTAAAGAATATATGGAAATTGGCATCAAAAACGATGAACAATTAATTAAAATGTCCACTATAATACAGCGTGCGCTCAATAATAGTTCAAGTGAAAATGACATGGGTATTACAGACGCTGAAAAAGCAGAATTAATGCGAGAGTTAGATAAACTTAACGAAAACTATAAAGAAGAAAATGGCAAATAATTACGGTTTTAAAAGTGTAAACCGACAAGTAGGTAGTACAAAGGGACAATCTAATGAAGTCTTTGATGCCATAGAAAGGGTTAATCAAAAGATGATATATGCTCGTGTTACTGATATAATTTTAAATGATCAACACCCTAAATTTAGAGAGTTTGGAGGGTGGTCTAGTATTGGTACTATATTTTATGAAAAGGTTGAAGTAGCAGATAATAATATCAGTAGTGTTACATCAGCACTCCCCCTTATACCTTATTTAAAAAATTATCCTTTAGTTAATGAATTTGTTTTATTATTTTTATTACCAACTAAGGGGGTGAGTGAACAGTCAAATATTACATCTTATTTTTATTTAAACCCAATATCAATATGGAATAATCAACACTTAAATGCTTTTCCTAATTTAAATACTTCAACAACCCAAGATTCAGAACAAAAGAGCTATCAAGCTATTGAAGATGGGCAAACTAGAAAATCATCTACCGAGGAAGTAAATTATTCATATAATTCTCCTCTAATAGGGGGTACATTTGAAGAAAGATCAAATATACACCCCTTACTTGCATTTGCTGGTGATATAATAACTGAAGGGAGATGGGGTAATTCAATACGATTAGGTAGTACAGCATTAACTAGTGATGGTATTTATAATAATAATTGGTCTAGTAATGGGAGTAATGGTAACCCAATAACTATTATTAGAAATGGACAACCTACAGATTCTAGTGATACCGGTTTTACACCCATAATTGAAGATATAAATAAAGATTTATCTTCCCTATATTTAACTTCCAACCAAAAAATACCTTTAAATCCTTCAGTTAATAGTAATCCTTCTATAAAAGAATCACCTTCCACTGTTGGGTCTTATGTAGGCAGTCAAGTTATACTTAACTCTAATAGGTTAGTATTTAATTCAAATACTGATAGTATTTTACTAAGCTCTAAAAAATCAATATCCATAGCAGCAATTAGTACTGTAGGAATATTTTCTCAACAAGGAGACGTAGTACTACAATCTAGTAAAAATCTAGTTAGACTAGGTGATGCCAGAGCAAACCAATCCGTTATTCTAGGAGATAATTTCTTATCTGAATTAACTTCACTATTAAAAAAACTTCAATTTTTAACCAATTCCTTGTCTGTTGATCCTATGATCCCAACAAGTAATTTCCCTGCCTCTTCCTTAAACAACCAGATAGCAATCTTCCTAGATAATATACCACAATTTGCTTCTAAAACCGTTAAAACAATATAATATGGAAGCAATTAACCAATTAGTAGAAAAACTTCTTAATTCTGATTATGGTAAGTCATTATTAAAAACTAACATTAACCTTAGTGAAATAACTCGTAGAATTGGAGAAATAACAGATGAGTTAAATGGTTTTGACCCCTTTTCCGAAAATAAAGGAACAACATCTACAAGAGCTCAAAGAAAACAAGCAAGGCAGGATGCTAGGGATAATAGAAGACAATCAAGAGTAGATAACTTAAATGCTAGATTAGAAGAATCTAATTTAGACCCTGAAGAGAAAAAGACTAGATTAAGAAAAGAATTAATATTATTAAAACAACAATTAAGGGATCAAATCCCTAGATCTCATGCCCTTAAAGTAACTGGGAGGATATATAATAAAACTATAGGTGAACCATTAAAAGGAGTAACAGTAAAATTAGGTTTTTCTCCTGAACTTCTATCTTCACAGATACCAACACTAAAAGAGTTATCTGGTTCTGAGGATGAATTAATTACACAAACTTTTCAAATTCCTAGTCCAAAAGATTTAGCCTACATACCTGTACCTAATTTTGCTTATGAGGCTTTAAAGTATCCAAATAAACCCTACGGTGTATTTTATGTTGATGGTGAAAAATTTAAAAATGAAGTTCTTAGAGAAATAAAAGAGGTAGTAACTGACGATAAAGGTTATTATAGTTTCTATGTATTAATACCTCAAGGATATATACCATCAACTAAAAAGGTATTAATTAACTTTGCCTTATTATTTAGCAAATCATCATTTATACCTGGTACTCTACCTCTATTAAATGGTGATAGAACAATAAAAGATAACCAACCAGCATTTAGTTTAACGGATATAGATAAAACAGCAGAATTATTATCTGAAGAAATTAATGATCAAATTGATAATGCTAATGAGTTTGTAGAAAATATATCTTTAGAAGCATTTCAGAGGATAGTAAAGTGGAGGAAACAAAATTTAAATAGTATAACAAGTTCTATAAAAAGAAGACTTATTCCATTATGTGTAGGTTTATTATTGGCTTTTGGTATAGATAAGTTATCTAAAATTAATAGAAAAACTTGCCCCTCTCCTGAAGCTCTAAATGATGTAATTAGAAAAAGAAATAAAGCAGTACGACAATTAAACCAAATATACCAAACTATAGCAATTAATACTGGGTTATCTGTAGCTTTTATTGCATTAGTATCCGTTTTAAAAGGTGTAAGATTAGCGATTACTGGTCTCCCAATCCCTCAGGCATTTGGTTTACCACCAGGTCCTCAAGGGGGTTTAATATTTGCTTTACCTTATTCCTATACTGCTAAAATGCAGGCATTACAAGCTACATTGAAGGAATTAGAGGATCAAAATAAAGAGTTATCTAAAACCCTTTTAATATCTTTAGTTTTTTTAATAGCAGGAACTGCAACTGTTCTTATTTTATTAAAGTCTATAGATAACATGACCCAAGAATGTATACAAGAAAATGGTCAAGACGGTCTTTTAGAGTTAGAATTAGTTCAACAAGAGCTATTGGATTTAACCGAAGAACAAGAAGAAGATGGAAACCCAGTTACAAACAATTTAAATGGATTTACCTTTAGTGTAGAAACAGACGACCAAAATCCTGTAGGAACTCTAAAACGTAGGTTTGCTGTTGCAAAAAATAACCAAGGAGTTACATTATTGAAAGGAGAACCATCATTTAGTTCTAATGATCAAATATTGATTGATGAACTTGTGTTTTATATTCAACAAAACGATTTAAAAGCATACTAATTTAATATTTATAACAAATCAATACAACATGAAATTAAGTCAATTAAAATCCATCGTAAAAGAGGCTGTAAAAGAAGCTATTCAAGAGGAAATGAAAGACATTCTACTAGAAGCTGTACGTAGTCCTAAACAAACAATATATGAAACTAGTGGTACTCCCCAAACAAGTGTGGATGCACCAGGTCCAATGAATCCCGTGGCACAATCACCTTTACCTACTTCAGATAAAATGAAACTTAGAGAAAATATGATGAATGTCTTAGATGGTATGAGACCAGGAGCAAATGGTACCTTATCCGCTACAACACAAGATATTCCTTTACAATTAGGGGGTGGTGATACAACATCAGCAAATGGTAGTTTACCAGGTGGAAATGTAAGTATGGATCAAATAATGGGTTTAATGAAAGGTAAAGCATAATATATATGGCATTCGGAGCAAGAAGAGTTTTTCCTAACGATTTACGGCCTAGAGTCGCTATCGGTATTAACTTACCACTTAGTGGTCCTGTTGCCTTTGAGCCTAATTTCCAAACTAAAGATGCAGTAAAGAATAATTTAATTAATTATCTACTTACAAACCCAGGAGAAAGACCTAGTAACCCTACATTTGGTGCCGGTTTAAGACAATATCTTTTTACACAAATAGAATCTGGAAATCTAGAATTTATTAAAAATGATATTCAAGAAAAAATAAAACAAAATATCCCGTTAGTGGAGGTAGAAGAAATGGAAGTATTTGAAACCGAAAATCAAAATTCCATTCAAGTTTCTATAACATATAGTATACCGAATACAGGAATAAATGATACTTTAGAATTAAATTTTAGCTAATGGCAGTACAAAATAAGGACATAACATATATTAATAAGAGTTTTAATGATATTAGATCTCAATTAATTAATTTTTCACAAACGTATTTTCCAAATACTTATACTGACTTTAGCCCAGCATCACCTGGAGTAATGTTTATAGAACAGGCTTCATATGTCTCTGATGTATTATCCTTCTATTTAGATAACCAAATACAAGAAACTTATTTACAATATGCTAGACAGTTTGATAATCTATATGATTTAGCTTATATGTTTAGTTATAAACCTAAAGTTACGGGTCTAGCAACTGTAGATTTAGATTTTTACCAACAACTACCCTCTAAAACAGAAGGTTCATCAACAGTTCCAGATTTTGATTATGCCTTATATATAGGTACAAACACAACAGCAACCTCTGCTAATGGATCATCATTTGTAACATCAGAACCTGTTGATTTTACTGTATCCAATTCAATGGATCAAACAGAAATATCAATAGCCCAAATAAACAATGACGAACCTGAGTATTACTTATTAAAAAAAACACGTAAGGGTACATCAGGAACTATAGTATCTGAAACCTTTACTATGGGGGCATATCAAGAATTTCCTACCCTAGAACTTAATGTACCTAATATAGGAGGTATAATAGATATAACCGATAGTGATGGTAATATTTGGTATGAAGTTGATTACTTAGCACAAGATTTAGTTTATAGTGATTTAAAAAACACTAATGTAAATGATCCTAACAATTCTGCTGATAGTTACAATGCACCTTATTTATTAAAAACTAAATCCGTTAATCGTAGATTTATAACCCGTTTTTTAAACGAAAATACATTACAGATTCAATTTGGAGCAGGTAGACCTTTAGAAATAGATGAAGAAGTTACCCCTAACCCAGATAATGTAGGTTTAGGTTTACCTTTTGGACAAAACAAATTAACAACGGCATATAGTCCAACTAATTTTATATTTACAAACACATATGGTATCTCTCCTAGTGATACTAACTTAACTGTAAGGTACTTAACCGGTGGTGGTACTTCTTCTAATGTTAATGCCAATCAAATAAATATACTCTCAACTACCAATACTACTTTTATTAATAGTAATTTAAATTCTAGTTTAGCAGATTTTATATTTAACTCATTGGCTGTAAATAACGTAGCAGCAGCAAGTGGAGGACAAGATGGTGATAGTATAGAAGAAATTAGACAAAATTCACTATCAAATTATAATACACAACAAAGAAACGTAACCGCTGATGATTATTTAGTTAGAGCTCTAAGTATGCCTCCTAGTTATGGTACTATAGCTAGAGCACATACTCAAAAACCTCTAGCAAATGATCCAAATACCACTTTAGATTTATATGTATTATCATTTGATTTAAATAAAAAATTAATTAATGGGTCAAATACTCTAAAGAGTAATTTACAAACATATATTAACCAGTATAGAATGATTGGTGATGTAGTTAATATTAAAGATGCTTTTGTTATTAATATATGTTGTAATTTTGATATAATTACCTTACCTAATTTTAACAATAATGAAGTGTTATTTAATTGTATAGCAGCAGTTCGAGAATATTTTAACATAAACAGATGGCAAATAAATCAGCCTATTATATTAAGAGACATCTCCGTGTTATTAGATAGAATACCTGGAGTACAAACTGTAAGTAATGTAAATATTGAAAACAAAGCAGGAACAACATTAGGGTATTCTCAATATGCATATAGTATTTCTGGAGCTACACAAGGTGGTATAATATACCCTTCTATAGATCCTAGCATATTTGAAGTTAAATACCCAGATACTGATATTAAAGGTAGGGTAGTTGCCTTAGGTGTAGGAACTTTTACATCAGGAACAGGAACTCAATTAGGTGGATATTAAAATAAAAAATTATGGCAGTATATAAACTTTTCCCATTACAAGATGCTACAATGTATTCTTTCTACCCCTTTATGAATACAGGGATAGATGCGATGATTGAAGTAGGGAACTTAAATGTTAACATTAACCCCGTTCCTCAAGTATTTAGATATTTAGTGGAATTTGATCAACCTGAAATAGACACTGTAATTAATACTTATGTCCCCCTTTCAGCATCAATACCTCAATTTTCAAGTAGTATGAAATGTTTTGTAGCTAATGCCCAAGGTGTTAACTTTAATACTGAACTAAATATCCACCCTATTTCAGGGTCATGGAGTAATGGTACAGGTACATACCTAGATTCTCCATTTACCACTAATGGTGTAAGTTGGATAGCTCAAACATACTCAGGCTCAGGTGGACAAAATTGGCAAACTTCTAGTTTCTCAACTAATGTTACTGCTTCTTGGTCTGGTAGTTATAGGGGTGGTGGTACCTGGTACACAGGTTCTAGTATACCTGGGTTAGATTTTTCACCAACACAATCCTTTAACATGAGATCTCAAAAAGATCTAAATGTTAATGTAACAGATATAGTTCATTCTTGGTGGGGTAACTCACAAGGAATTACTCCTTCAACAGGTAGTTATGATGTAGTTAACAATGGGTTTATTGTAAAGTGGGAAGATATACTTGAATTCAATAGTGCAGACGCTATACAACCTATAATACAATTCTATTCAGTTGATACAAATACAATTTATCCACCCGTTTTAGAAATTAAATGGGATGACCAAATATTTAACACTGGGGATCTACCAGCACTAAAAACTTCTGATTTATTTGTAGCCTTAGATAATAACCCTGGAGTATTTTATAGTGAAAGTATTAATAGATTTAGGTTAAATGTAAGACCAGATTACCCCGCAAGAACCTTTATGACATCATCTGTAGATACACAAAACCACTACTTACCTGATGGTTCATTATGGGCTATTAAAGATTTAGATACAAATGAGTTCATTGTAGAGTTTAGTTCTCAATTTACTAAAATAAGTTGTGATTCTACAGGTAATTATTTTGATGTTTATATGAATGGGTTACAACCAGAAAGATATTATAAAATTTTAATTCAATCTACCATTAGTGGAAGCAGGGTAGTTAAGGATGATAATTATTACTTTAAAGTAGTTAACGGATAATGGCAAACGAAAGATTAGATCTTAGAAAAGAGGTATTTAACAAAGCCCAATACATTAAAACTATTGATACTAGTTTTGGTGAAATAGGTGTTGAAACCCTTACTGAAGAGTTACAAGTTCAACCAAGTCTTCAAGAATTCTTTGGATTATACAATTCTCTTTTTTATGATATACCGGCATTAGGTGAAACAAATTCACATCAATTTTTAGTTAGAACTAGTGGTGAGTATATTAATTTTGAAGAAATAAATGGAGAAGTGTTAGCTTTACAAGCTGAAATTGCTCAATTAAGACAAGATTTATTAAATGCACAAATGGACAATATTAAAGCTTCATCAGAAGGCTTAGGAAGTGAACAAACAAATGAGGCGTTAGATATATTCCAAAAGGAATTAAACATTGCAAGCTCACAAATAGTAGATACAGCAACAGATTCAATAAGTACAACATAATAATATATGGCATTAGAACCTACAGTAAATCAATTAGCCCCAGGTACATTTGAATATCAAACATATGATAATTCAGATCAAACTTTAATTGCCCAATCAGATTTAGATACGGCCTTCACTGCCTCTACTGATTATATCGAATATTTTATTTATGATCAAAATAAAGAACTAATATTCCCTGATTATCCAGAACCATTACTTGATTATGATGTTAGGGAGGGAGATATATTATTAAACCCTATAAATAATTTAGAGGATGAAGGTTTTAATGTCGGAACTTATAGTATAGGTTATAGCTTTTATAGAAAAAGATTAGCATCAGATATTCAAAGCAATTATTACTTTATATCTGAAATATCTTCTGATAGAACAGAAATTAGATTAGACAGTAATATTATAGAAAATAGTTTAATAGTTTCTTCGGCCAATGAGTTTATTGATTATAGGGAAGTATCTGAATATTTTGTTGATTTTTATCTTAATTTTGGAGAAAACCAAACTGTAATTGCTAATAATCTTAAGTTAGAGGATGGTATAACAGCTGATCCTACATTAATAATTAAACTATACGACCCATTACCTGAAGAATTTGATTTAAGAACTGAATTGTGGGTTGTAGAATTATTATCACAACCTCAACTATATAAAGTAGATTTTCCATTTGAACCTATAATAGAAGATGATTTTACTTACTTACAAGGTCCAAATCTTAGCTTAAACATAACACAACAAACAGGTACATCAGGAGAACAATTTTCTATCAATACCTTAATTAACTCAAATGTTACAAGCTCTGTAAACCAAATAAAAAGTTTATTAAACGAAAAAGAAATAAACATAAATATTAACTACGAGAACTATAGTAATTTTATTAACTTTAGTTCAGCTCAAACTAGATTAGAAAACTTTTATTATAAAGTAGGTTTAATTGAGTCTTCTAGTAACGTTATATCTTCATCATTAGGTCAAGTAACAAGTCAAACTGTAAATGGATTTGCATTTAGTGCTAGTTTAGCTACATTAACCCACCAAATAGATACCATAATTAGAAATTTTGATGGTTATGAATATTTCCTTTACTATAATAGTGGGTCAGACTATTCATATCCAAAATCTAATTCATCACCCCCATTTACCCTATTTTCAACCGGTAGTAATGAAGTAATAAACTGGATAGGTAACGCAAACCCAGGTAATAGTTACTATGGAGGACAGGCCCTTTCTGCTTCAAATTACGATCAAAACAATCGAGACTGGTTGTATTGGTCAATACCTGAATATTTAAGAGAAGATCCTGAAAATTTAAAATACGAACTATTTGTTGACATGGTAGCTCAATACTATGATAACGTTTGGGTTTATACAAAAGACATTACAAATAAATTTAATACTGATAATCGTTTAGATTATGGTATTTCTAAAGATTTAGTAGCAGATGCTATTAGAGATTTTGGTGTAAAATTATATTCAAATAGTTTTAATACTGATGATCTATTTACAGCATTTTTAGGTTTAACTCCTTCAGGAAGTGCATTCCCTTTTCCTAACATGACTGGTTCATTACCCGCACCTTCTGGGTTTGAGTACGTTGATACTACAATATCATCGTCGAACGATATAGTCCCATTAAGCGATGTTAATAAGCGAGTATATAAACGAATTTACCACAATATACCTTATTTACTTAAAACAAAGGGTACAATAGCTGGTATTAGGGCATTAATTACTTCATATGGTATCCCAGATACAATTTTAAGAATAAATGAATTTGGTGGAAAAGATAGAAACGAAAAACAAGATTATGATTTAAAACAGGATGTATTTAATTATGCATTTGATACTGGTGGGACAGCAACAAATTATATTAGATCAAATATAAAAAGTAATATTAAGTTTGGAAATGAAAATGTTCCAAATACAGTTCAATTTAGATTTAAAACACCAGGCATACCTGCTCCCATTGATAATGTAGCTAGTACAGATATTAGATATTCTCAATCATTATGGTCTACAGATGATGGAGGTAACATTATGTTAGTATACACTGGTTCAGGTTTAACTTCAGGCTCATATAGTGGTTCTATTCCAAACCCATACGATACTTGGGGACAATTAAAATGGGTACCTGCTGCAGATGATGACGCCTCAATTTCTGCTAGTATTTCATTACCCTTCTTTAATAATGATTGGTGGTCAGTACAAATGAATTTCTCTGGTACTTCATCTGGAATCTTTGCAGCTAATGAAATAGATGGGAAAATCGGATTTTCTTCATCATCCTCCATTAATGGTGGGTATGATATTTCATTATATCCAGATTCACAGTTAGCGTATTTAAATACATCCTCAAATCTAACTATAGGGGGAGATTTATACCAACCATTTTCTGGTTCATTTCAAGAATACAGGTTTTGGAAACAACCTATATCACAAAGTAATTTCTTTGATTATACTGTAAATCCTTATTCTGCAGAAGGAAATGGACTAAATAGCACCCCAGAACAACTATTTTTTAGAGCAAATTTAGGTACTCAATTAAATACTGGTAGTATAACTTCAACACACCCTAGAATAACAGGATCCGCTGTACAAATTACACAATCGTTTTCTGATAATACAAGTGGGTTTAGCATTTTTAATTCTAGAAAATTTGTTACAAATGTAGAAGATATATTCCAAGACCAGGTTGTTGCGGGTATGAAAAACAGAATAACAGAAAAAGTTCATATAAGAAATACCAATTTAGCCGAGGCGCCATATGGTTTTGATTATACTACCCCTGATGATAATGGAGATTTTATAGTTGCTCAAGGTAACTTAACGGGTTCTACTTTATCTTCAATACGTTCAACTCAACAACTATCATACACAAGTCAAAGTTATACCCCTAATGCCAATTATTTAGAAGTAGCATTCTCCCCATCAAATCAAATAAATGATGATATAAATGCTCAAATTGGTTACTTTAATATTGGAGATTATATAGGTGATCCTAGATTTATCTCATCATCAGATACTTCATATCCTGCTTTAGATAGATTAAGGGATGCGTATTTTGAAAAGTATATAAAAAGTTATGATGTTGTTGATTTTATTAGATTAATAAAATTTTTTGACAATTCATTATTTAAAATGATTAAAGATTTTACTCCTGCTAGAACAAGTTTAGTTTCTGGTGTAGTAATAAAACAACATATATTAGAAAGAAATAGACAAAGACCCGCTCAAGTTACTTCATCTAATGTAACCTTAGAGGGTCAAATAAAACCCTTCCCAAAAGATTTTAATACCGGATCTTCAGATTACCCACAATATGCTAATACCGGAGGTTCTGCTATATATAAATTTACGGGTGGTGCAGGTGGAGTTGTAAATAGATTTAATGGCTTACAATCATACCCTACTGATCCTAGTAATATATTTAACTTAACTCAAAGCTACGATGTAAATGGTACATCTAGAGATCCATATAGCTACTCGATAATTAATGGTACTTATTTTAATTATAGTAGTTCACAATTTTTAAGTGCTTCATATCAAGGTAAAGGAGTTGAAACTGTTTCAACCCAACATGAATTTTATGATGGAGAATTTAGTGGGTCTAATATAGTAGTTACAACACAGTCCTTAAATCCTGGTTGTGGTCCTTACTTAAATGTAGTAGATAAAGGAGTTTTATTTAACCCAATATTTTTTAATGGGGAAATTAACCAAACAGAGTTAGGAACAGTTATATCACCCGTATTTAATAATCCAAATAATGAGCCTTATCAAGGTGATGCCTGGATATTTTCTGAGAAAATAACTGACACTTCAATACTACAATCTACAGGTGCAAACCCTAACTATAATTATGTTACAAATATTAAATTATCAAGAATTGATCTTGAAGGAAATGATGTAACCGATTATTTAAAACAAGACACTGACCTTAACATTAGATTCCCAGATTCATCAATATATGGTGGAGGTATAAGTACTTATAGAATTATAGGAGTAATACCTGAATCAAATTCAGTAAGGTTAAGAATAGCATTAGAATTAGGATCAAATAGAACTTGGACTCCTATAACAAGTATTACAGATAATTGGTTAGACTCAGTTGCACCTACAATTTCAGGTGAAGTGTTAATTACTCAATCCCCAAGTAATAACTATGATATTACTTTAATAAGAATTAATGCCTACTCATCTAATGGTTCAAACTACACAACATTTTTTAATAATTTAGTAACTAACCCTAATGGTGGATTTATAATAACAGATCAAGTTACAAACGATGTTTATCAATATTCAATAAATACCTTTACCTTACAATCAGGTTATTTTGAGATAACAAACCCAACTTTAATATCACAAACAAATCAAATTACAGAACTACCACCTGGTAATAAAGTAAAAATAAATTTCACTACAGGTGATACAGAATATTTCCCAATAACCTCATCTTTAAATGGTGGTTCTGAAAATTGGAGCTTTCAAATAGGTACAGCTTGGACCTCATCTGATGATCTTAGTGGTGATACAGATTTATGGCAACAAAATTCTTTTAAAAACTCCACAGTTTTAACTCAAGAACAAACTATTACTTGTTGGTCCCCTAATGACTCAGTAAATAGTAATTACTTTCCTCAAAACCAACCTATAATTAATAGTATTTCTCCAAACCAATTCGCTTACGGAGGAGATGGAAAACCTAGCGTCCTCTACCCTCAATATATAGGTTTTGGAGGGGCTTTTGGTCAAGGTACCGTTGATGGTCAGTTTTTAGCTGCTGGTATGTTAAACGCAACTAACCAGGCAAATTCCCTTTCTAATATTTGGAGTTATGGTGCTTATACCTTAGGTAAAACTCCTAATATCCCACTTAACTTTATAATGGATATATCTTATAGTGGTTCTGATTTAACTACTGGAGGTGGTACAAGTACTACTTCACAAACTGGAAACTATCACTTTTCACAATCTTATGATACTTCTGTAGCCGGAACTTTTAACCAAAGAGTAAACTATTCCCAATTAGCTTCAAGCACCAAAAGTATTAGAGTGTCAGTTGCAGGAGTAGGAGCACTGGATGGTAGATATGATTCAGTATCTGCTGCTATTTCGGGTTATAATGGTGCCGCAGTTAATATGGCAACTATTTATTATGGTACTTCTTTTTTAACCCATACTACAGTCCTATATGATAATTCTAGTTTAAGTAATGTCACAGATGCTCTTTTACCTCAGAATACAATATCTTCTTATTTCTTCATAACAAATAATGCTAATACCTTGTTAGCAATAGGTAGAATCCCTGATGCTCTTAATTTTAATCTTTCATCACCAAACTTTGATGTGTTATATTCCTCTACTGGAAATCCGATAACAAAAACAAATGGAGATTCAGTTAGTAATAATAGATCTGGTGTATTTAGACCCGCAACATTAGAAGAAGGTGTTTCATCACCATTATTTTTTGATACTATAAACGCACTTATACCTGGTAACTCAGGTTCTTTAAAGAACCCAACTACCGTTACTTCCCCTGGTGGTCACCCAATAATAGCATTAGCAGGTACTGCTTCACTAGATTATGATTTTGGAGTTATACAATTCTCTGGAAGTTCCCAGACTACTTTTACTAGTGAATTTACACCAATATCATCATCTGCCTTAATTTCTGGAAATGCTTTATGGGATACAAATGGATCAAATAATTCATCATATTTTACCCAACCATCACAATCCAAAGATGGTAATATTACGATAGATGAAGATCAAATAGAATCTTGGATCGATTATGCCGTATTATCTATGCCACCTCAAGATAGAGATGGGGAGGGTACTTGGATAAGTATTCGACCACGTTTTAAATTTACTTATGTAGCATACGTTGAAACTGGTTCTGGTGCTTTTAACGCCACGGGATCGGTTCAATTCGCTGATAATGGGCAAGATTACAACACTGATCTTTTTGTAAGCATTTTACCTATAGCGGGGACTGCTGGTCTTGTTCAAGATAACACTGGAACCTCAGTATGGAGACAACAATATACTTTTAATACAAATGGTGCAACTGGGGCAGAACGACAAAACATTAGTGGTTTTTCTAATAATCTAAGTTGGAGATTAGCAATTAAATCTAACAAAGATTTTTTATTATCTATGACTGAATGGTCAATAAACCAAATTCAGCTAGAATATTTTTTCGAACCTGCATCTAGTGATCCAGACTCCTATGAGACTTTTACAGTAACCAACCAAATTAATGGTAACTGGTTCACAGATGGTCTAAATACTAATACTGGAAACACTGCACTAAATGAATATTCTGCAAGTATGTCTTCAAACCAATCCTCTACTTTATTTTTAGATATACAAGCACTTTTAAAATACACAGGATCAGTTAACGATGGAACCGATGGAGGAACAGTTGTAGATTTAGTTTTAACAGGTTCAACAAAAAATAAATATGCCGTTGAAGGTGGAACTATAATAAACTTTGCATCCTCTGCCTCTAATGTTATTGGAACTTTTACAAATCCTTTACCATACGATTCATCTACTAATGCATCCTCCTCCTTAAATCTAAGTGGTGGTATGTATTATATTGAATATTCAATGAGTGGATATATTGGTAACCGAGAATTTGAGGGAGATTTTGTTAACCCAGTTAACAATACTCAATCTATAGTTATTACACAAACCGCTATTCAAGGGGTAAGTGAAGCTACTAACCCATCAGCTTCTTTATTACCTCGTATATATTATGGAAATACTTCTAATCAAACAACTTTTGGAAGTATAGTTAATTGGAGTGGTAGTACTAGTGGGTCAGTTACCGCATATACCTCTTCAATAGGTACATATAGATTTTCTGGATCATTTTTCCCACAAGATCCTAATAACTTAGGTTGGGGGTTAGGTGATACTTTTAGAATGGCGGTTGGTATAGAAAAAGAAGGTGGAAATATAGGTATGACAATTACACAAGCCTCTATGAGTATATCTCCTTATACTAGTATATATGCCCCACTTACGGCATCAGTCTTGGAACCTAATGTTTATAGAGTCCCAATAACTACAGAATTTGGAATTCCGACTTTTTATGCTAATGGTGTATTACCATTTGCGTTTGCAACTGACTGTCAACCTTTATTAAACAATTATAACCTTCAAAGACCAAGTACAAATATAATGGATGTGGATTATAATAATACATCCGGTCCAATAATACCAGTTAACCAGGTACAAATATTAGAAGGTATAGCTCAAAGAGCAACAGTCCCTGACTCGAATTACCAACAAGCAAGTTGGACGTATCCAAGATATGATGGTTCAAGATCTACTTGTCAAGAAGTAAATGTATTCACTTATGGGGATACAGGTACATTAGGACAAACACCTAACGTAGAAGTAAGATTTGCTTATTTTGCTTATTTTAGCTCAATGACTAATCCTTATCCTACACTTAATAATGTAACACAGTTAAATGTTGCGTACTTAATTGATGAGAATGAAGTGGCAACACCACCTTCATTAGATGGTTTAAGTTTTGAAATAATGAATGCTTTATACCCACCAGATTCTTCAATACAAATAGAAATCAATTCAGGTAGTAATACATTAACTGCTTTAAATGGTTTACAAACTGTAGAAAAAGTTGCAAATAGGTATGAGCCTATATCTTTTAGTCAGACTTCAAGTGATGGTTATGCTTCTTCAATACCACTATCGGGTTCAGGAAGAATATCAATCTATGATAATGCAAATAACCCGTCTGCAAAAACATTTTTTGGTGTGTCTGTTATGGGTCAAGGTGTAGATACAAATGGTGCCGCAGCTATAGCAAATTCTAAAACCTTTTCAACAACAATTTCCCCAGGTTTTCCAAATACTGAATTTGAAATATCACCCTCATCTATAAATTCATCAACTGGTACCTTGTTCCCCTACTCTAGTTCAGTAACAGGAGGTTCAGCCGTAGATAATGATGGTAACTTTGAGTTTAGAGGTGCATCTACTTTAGATACAACTTTAGGTACATCTTTATTAAACCCTCAAACTATATTTGGTGAAACTAAAGTTCATACTTCATTTTTATATGAAAGTGGTAGAGATGAAATGCAGATAAAATTAAGATGTGTTTTAACAAGAAATAGTGTTGAAACTAATATCCCATTTGAGTTAGAAGATATTAGATTAAATACCCAATATTTAGGAAAATCAATTCAATGTGGTAGTGTATTAGGTAGAGTTGAAGGTGGTGGTAGTTGGAGAAGTGGTACTATGGTAAGATTTAATAAACAAGGTACCAATAGATATACTACTTCAGTTGCTCGTGCAACACCAGGTTTAAACTCTAAAAAAGAAATAGAAGTAGCTTTCGAAAACCCAGTAATTAATTCTTTATTATATAATAAGGGAGTAAATTGGAAACCTCACGGAGGTAGTGCAAATGGGGGACCTGTAGAATTTTTAGAATGGGTTTTTAAATTTAATACTGGTGATTTTATATTTAATGGTCTTGATAAAGTTAGATTTGAAGTAGAAGGATTAATGAATTCAGGAAATGGTAGAGCGGGTTTAAATGTTTTTTACCCAGCAGCCTATACTGGTACTACTACATTACCAACTAATTTTACTGTAATAGGCGCTTACGATTCAGCTGATGGAGATAACACTATGACTGCACCCTTTTGGACAACATCAGCATCAATATCACAAAGTTTTATTGAAATGGTATCCCCTAATTTTAATGAAGCTTATGGTTCAGCTTGGAAACAAGGATTTTTAGATTATGTTCCTGGTGGTTCATCATTCTTCCCCGGAGGTATGGAACCTGCAGACACTAGATTTCCAACAATTACAAAACCTTTAACTTTTCTTGAAAATGATCAAATTAGATTTGGTAATAACGAAACATATACTTACAATGTAATTAAAGTAATCCCTCCAGAACAAAATATCAATTCTAGTGGAGTTGCAAGATTAAAACTAGAACTAGACAAACCAATTCCAAGTGGGTCAATTGATTTAGATTTCTACTTAGTAAGAAGACCAATTCCGGATGCAAGTACATTACACTTAAGTGTAGATTATCCTTATGCGGACATAATACCAGTAGCAGGTATATCGGGATCAACATTTTCTTCTGCTGGTATAGTATTATCAGAGTTTCCATCAGAAGCTTTAGAAGTTAGTTCATCTCAAATAATAAATAATTTAATTGGTAGAGGAATAATAAAATCTTAATAGGAACACATATTTATAACATATAACAACATTTATATAAAACAAAAACATGGGATATTTAAACAATTCGGTAGTAACAGTTGACGCTATACTTACTACAAAAGGAAGAGAGCTATTAGCTAGAAACGATGGTTCTTTTCAAATTACACAATTCGCACTAGCCGATGATGAAATAGATTATACATTATATAATCCTAACCACCCATCAGGTTCTGCTTATTACGGAGAAGCAATTAATAATATGCCTATCTTAGAAGCATTTCCAAGTGAATTGCAAATTATGAAGTATAAATTAACTACATTACCAAGGGGTACAGCTAAATTACCTGTATTAGATTTAGGTTTTGGAGCTATTACTTTAAAACAAGGAGCTCAATTAGCAATTACTCCACAAACCCTAAATTATTTAGGTAACGAACAAACTTTTGAAACATCTGGGTATAGTGCAACTATTGGGGACGTTAGATTAATGAACACTTTTGCAGGAACAGGTATACAATCAGATGCTGCTTCAGCTGCTAACGCCTCTGCTACACAAACCATTGGTACAAGTGTTTCTAAAACAGTCATTGGTACACAACTTAACTTAACTGGTACAACAGTAAATACGTTATTTGGTAGTTTAACTCAATTAAGAACGACATTAACTGTAACAGGTTTAGATAGTGGTGCACGATTAACAATACCAGTAACTATAACACAACAAGCAATAATATAATAAGATATGGCATTCAAAAGATTAGATCCAGAAGATTTTATAGTAAGTTCCGATTCGGTAACTTCAACGGTGTGGAGTAATAATTCCCCATCACTAAATTCATACTACAGTTCATCAGTACAAGTAGAAGGTAGCTCAGGACCCTTTTATATCAGTGTATATAATACAGCTTCCAATTCATCAACCGCGGAAGTACAATTTCAAATCGCTTATGGGAATAGGAATGGAGGTGGTGGTGTTGATTATGATGGTGCTGTACCTAACGTATCCTCTACATCAACCATATATGGACAATACAGGGCATTAATTTTAGAAGATGAAAATGCCAATTTTACTTGGGGTACATCTTTTACAGGTAGTGGAGGTGATAACGACTTTTATGCTATTAGTGTAGAAAGAGCAAGATATAAACAAACATTACTCCCAGGTTCTACTAATATAGTATTATCAGGTAGTGGTAATATGGCTGCACTACATTTAACCGATAATTCAAATATGGTTTCTTTACCTGATTATTATGGTACAACAAGAGTTTACCAATTAATATCAGGTTCAAATGGTTCATCATTTGATGGTGGGGTTGGATATTCAAATGCTAGTGGTTCTTATGGATGGTTCTTACCAGATATCGCGACTATACTATTAAACCCATCAGCCCTAGGTTCAGCAGTAGATGGTATTGAAATGGCAACAACTACAACAAATAACTCTAATGCCGCAAACCCAACAACATTATTTAAAGTATTTGAAGAATCAGGAATTGTAGCTGTTGATCCTTCTAAAACATTTATTACAAATGTATACCAAGCAAATTCCCAAGAAACATTAACTTCTGATTTTGTATTTATTAGAACAAGAAATTCAGAATTTAATTATTCAGAAAATCCAACATTTATATCAGGTTCAACTGGTGAAGTAATTTATACTTACTTTATTAATAACCCGACAGTGTTTCCAACTACAATTGGTTTATATAATGATTCTAGTGATTTATTAGCAGTAGCTAAATTATCAAAACCATTACAAAAAGATTTTACAAAGGAAGCTCTAGTAAGAGTAAAATTAGATTTCTAAAATGAATGAGCGCTTACAAACAACTAAATTCACAGGACTTAATTGTATCTCCATTTGAGGTAAACAAAGGCTTTCACTTCCTTGGGGGTGATGCATTAACCGGGTCTAATACCGAAATTAATAGATACACAGGAAAATCAGGAGACTACCTTATTTCAGGTAGTCAAATGACGGGAAATATTTCTAGCTCTATGTATCCCTCTGTTTTAGTATATGATTCAATCCAACAACTATACTACGGAAATTATATTTCTGGTAGTGGTGGGTTTATAGGTGAAGCAGCAACTGCTAGTATTTTATTAGGTGCTAACACTAGTAGTGATGTGTATTTTGGTCCAAAAGAAACTACAAACTTTTATGACTATGCACAAACTACCCTTTGGCCTAATAGAGATTTTCCAACAGCAAGTTTATATACCTCTTCAGTTGAAATAGGTGTAATATCTATTCCGTCTAAACTATTCGGGGATTACATACAACCACAATCCTTTTTATTACAATCTAATGCCTCGGGATCAATAGGAGATGATGGAGAAGGAAGATTATTTTACAACTTTCCTACTGGGGATACTCCGGCACAATATATGTTAGGTAACATTATATATGAACATGGTATAGTTACAATATTTAATACTACTTTAGTAGGTGAAGATGATACTGTATTATATGGTGGAAATGCTGAATACGGTACCTCAGATTATGGTGGCCAAAATTTACCAACAGATGTGTTATTAGAATATTTTATTTCCTCCTCGGAAATAACAATGTCATTTTCAAGCTCATATAAACTTTTTGAAACCCAATATCAAATAACATTACCTGAAGACGAATTTAATTATTCAACAAACCCAACTATAGTATCAGGCAGTACAGTACATCAAAACATAATATCTGGAAGTAATATTGGTCAATCACCAACTGCATCTTACGGTAAACTGTTAGACTTTGCTACTGGTTCCTATTTTGAACCCTATATTACTACCGTGGGTCTATATGATAATGACTATCAGCTTTTAGCTGTGGGTAAATTGGCAAAACCCCTCCAAACGTCTGCTACAACTGATACAACAATTCTTATAAATATAGATAGGTAAGCTAATATTTATAACAAATAATTATAAAAAATGGCAAATAAGATTAAATATCTTTCACAGATTCAACAAGGTTCAACTGTTCAATCCTGGCATGTATCTCAATCAGTTGATGCCTTTACAGGTGCAAGTGACTATGAAATATCTATATCTGGATCCTTAAACTTAACAAGTTCCCTTAGTATATCCTCTAGTAATTTACTTACAACATCCCAACCACAAGTATTAACTTATAACCCTACAACGGGTCAAGTATTTAGAGCTAATACCTCTAGTTTACCTGATACAACTTATACTATAGATGCAACTGATGATGGTGATAATGCTAAAATTAACATATCAGGATCTAATGATGTTAACAGCTTTATTAAGTTAATACCTGGTTCAAATGTTACAATAGATGTTTTAGGGGATGAAATAACAATAGATGCTACCGCAGGTATAAATGGTTCAAGTGGTTCATCTGGAACATCAGGTGTTAATGGATCTTCAGGTTCATCTGGAACTAGTGGGGGTGTAGGTGGTTCTGGTTCAAGTGGATCCTCAGGTGTTTCAGGTTCAAGTGGCTCATCAGGAACCTCAGGTGCTACCGGTACTTCTGGAGACCTTTATAAAACAACCTCAACAACAGCCTTTACCCTAGGGGGTGCTGGTTCATTAACTGTAGCTACTGGTTTAGCATATTCTACAGCCCAATCAATAATAATAGTTAACGATCTTACACATTTTCAAGAATGTGAAGTTTCATCATATAATAGTGCTACTGGTGTTTTAGTAGTTACAACCCCAACGAGAACTGTAGGTACTGGTAGTTTTTCATCATGGACCATCAATTTGGATGGTGCAACTGGAGGAGACGGTTCATCAGGATCTTCAGGAACTTCAGGAGACACAGGATCAAGTGGTTCATCAGGAACTTCAGGAGAAGATGGCTCATCAGGTTCTTCAGGAATAGCAGGTTCCTCAGGCTCTTCAGGAGTTTCAGGTTCAAGTGGTTCCTCAGGAACCTCAGGAGACTCAGGATCAAGTGGTTCATCTGGAAACTCAGGTTCAAGTGGTTCATCTGGAGATTCAGGTTCATCAGGTTCTTCAGGGGCAGATGGTTCATCAGGTTCATCAGGGACTTCAGGAGACTCAGGGTCAAGCGGTTCTTCAGGTACAAGTGGTTTTTTAGCTTTAACTGGAAATACTGTAAGTTCTTTAATCACAAATGATGGGGATTCTACTGGTACTGTAGAAGCAAATTTACGTTTTTTATCAGGTACTAAATTAAGTGTAACTGGTAGTGTTGAAGTTAGTGGGGTGCTTTTAGATGGTGATGGAGATGCGGGTACAACAGGACAAGTATTAAGTTCAACAGGTTCCCAATTAAATTGGATAGATGCAGCATCAGGAGCCTCAGGTTCTAGTGGTTCTTCAGGAACAAGTGGTAACTCAGGTTCTTCGGGTTCTTCAGGAACAAGTGGTTCCTCAGGAGCAGCAGGGTCAAGTGGTTCATCCGGAGTTTCAGGTTCATCAGGTTCCTCAGGAGACTCAGGTTCATCAGGTTCATCTGGAGACTCAGGTTCATCAGG
>TARA_R110000824_G_scaffold67928_2_pt1 | contig 22630 bp, 14 predicted proteins | sample TARA_R110000824 | Tara Oceans TARA_R110000824 (sample SAMEA4397747) | marine metagenome | biome: Polar Biome; feature: [MES] marine water layer (ENVO:01000295) within the mesopelagic zone...; material: water (ENVO:00002006), including particulate matter (ENVO:01000060) such as......
TTGTTGCACGATCGTATAGCAACGCGCACATGCCAGCGCCAGCACCATGCAACCATAGCGTGAGCGTGCCATGCAACCATAGCGTGCTGCCGCTCAGCCCATGCCCTGCCCACGCTGAGCCCCCGCACCCCCCCGACTTCGGGGGACCGCCGTGCAGATGGCGCTATAGACCCTCTGGAAACTCAAAGGCGCTCCAACGCCTCTCTCAAGTCAGTTATCAGTGATACCAACGTATATCCAACGAGAATTGTGATTTCCTATTTTTTTTTAGAAAAAAATCAGAGTAATGCCTACTGTTTCACAGGAAATACAACCCTAATTGCTTTATGGACATACTGGTGCTACACTGATGGGCGCTGCTACGGGGGAAACTGGTGTCTCTCACAACTTCAGTCCCAAGGCGCATGGTCTCCCCTGACGTGCCCCTCCCTCTCCCGTAGCAGCGCCTTAACGGGGCCTAGCGGAGCGCCCACACACGGTAAGGGATAGAGCGTATGGCTTTTAAGAATGTAGGAACGCGGCCAGCGACCAGAAACGACACCAAGCGCACGGAGAGAAACCTTGCCAAGGTCGTAGAGCGCGACAGTAATGGCCACATTATCCGCCCGGTACTTTTGCTACGCCATTTGGAAGTGGTAGATAACTATTTCGAGAATGGCTGCAAGAATAAGCGCAAATCCCTACGATCCGCAGGATATTCCGAGTCAACCGCGCACTCACGCGCCCAAGCTGTGTTTGCGCGGCCTGATGTCATGGCCGAGATCGCATGGCGCAAGGAGCAGATCGACAAGCGGTGGGAAGCCACGCGAGAGCGGATCGTTGAGGAGCTTAGTACGGTCGCCTTCGCCAGCTTCGGGAAGCTCCTGACGATTCAGGATGACGGCTCAGCCTACGTGGACCTTACCCAGTTGGATGACAGGACCCGAGGCTCTATTGCCGAGTTCGTGACCGACGAATACGTCGAGGGGACACGAGAGGATGGTGTTACGGTCAAGAAGTACAGGATCAAGCTGCACGACAAGCTAAAGGCTCTTGATATGCTCATGCGCCATCTGGGGATGTACAACGACAAGGTTACGGTCGAGGGGCATATCAGCGTCGTGGAGAGATTGCAGGCAGGCCGTGCGCGTCTCCATCACGGCTCCACTATTGAGGGCGAAGCCGAGGAAATCGAAGACGCGGCATGAGCACTGTTCAGGAAGGCAACCTAAGTTATGACGACCAGATTGCGGAAGCGATGGGAGAGGTCTACGCCGACCCTCTGGGGCATGTCATGCTCAGCTACGACTGGGACGGAGATGCCTCGATTCAGATGGTCAAGCTCACGCCTGAGAGACAGAAGCGATACGGAAGCGTGTACGGACCTGATGCTTGGGCGTGTGAGTTTATGGAGGAGCTGGGGCGAGAGGTAGTCCTGCGGAAGTTTGACGGGAAAACTCCAGTAGCTCCGATCCAGATGGCAACAGTGAGTGGCCATGGTATCGGTAAGTCAACACTTGTGGCGTGGCTCATCAAGTGGATCATGGATACCAGACCATTTGCCAAGGGCGTGGTTACGGCCATGACCTCCGAGCAGCTCCGAACCAAGACGTGGGCTGAAGTCGGCAAGTGGCACAGGCGGTCCCTGACCGAGCACTGGTTTACCTACACCAGTGGCCGGGGGGCGATGTCCCTGTACCACCGAGACTTCCCTCAGGAGTGGCGCTGTGATGCGCAGACATCCCGTGAAGAAAATTCGGAGAGCTTCGCCGGTCTCCACTCAGCCAACTCGACGCCGTTCTATGTGTTCGACGAGGCGTCAGGTATCCCTGAGAAAATCTTCGAGGTTCGTGAAGGTGGCACGACCGATGGCGAGCCGATGATTTTTGATTTCGGTAACGGAACCCGAAACAGCGGCAGGTTCTACGAAGAGTGCGAGGGCAGGTTCAAGGGTGAGTTCCTGCGGCGCAGTATCGACAGTCGGTCAGTGTCGATCACCAACAAGGATCGATTCACACGGTGGGTCGAGCTTTACGGAGAAGACAGCGACTTCGTACGTGTTCGTGTCAAGGGTGAGTTCCCCCGTGCCGGTGATCTCCAGTTCGTCGGTAACGACCTCGTGGAAGAAGCCATGGCGCGTGACGACCACCAGAGGCTGAAGACAGACGCTCTCGTGCTTGGAGTGGACGTAGCCCGTTTCGGTGATGACAGTTCCGTGATCTGGCCAAGGCTTGGACCTGACGCACGATCCTTCCCGCCCGAAGAGTACAAGGGCCTCGACACAGTTCAGGTAGCCTCCCGCGTCATCGACAAGATCAGGTACTTCCAAAACAACCTCGGGCTGCCCGTGTCGGCTGTGTTCATCGACGGCGGTGGCCTTGGCGCTGGCGTAGTCGATCATCTAAAGGCGACGAACTATGGCAACCTCGTGCATGATGTCCAGTTCGGCGGGCGGGCAGACGACCCCCAAGCCTACAGGTTCAAGGTCGATGAAATGTGGGGAAGAATTAGAGACGCCCTGAGACATAACCTCGTGATGCCTCGTGGAGGTGATCTTGCAGCGCAGGTGAAAGCTGAATTGACCGGAAGACAGTACGGATATACTCTCAAGGGGCAATTAAGCCTTGAGAGCAAATCGGACATGAAAGACCGTGGTCTTCCTTCGCCTGATTTCACGGACGCTCTGGCGGTGAGTTACGCTTCAAGCGTGGACGCCGTAGACGCGCCTGCTCTGGATCAGGAGTATGAAGTGGAATACGACTATGATCCTCTTGAGGCCGTGTGAACCCCTTGACAGTTCCGCCGTAAATCGCGAGCTGGTAGTGAGGCCCAAGGACGTCTATAGTAGTTTTCCTGAACGAACTGACAACTAGCTTTAGCGGGGATTAAGTGGTCCCTTGGAGTACTTACCATGTGTTTCGGAGGATCGTCTAAACCACCGCCCTTACCGCCCCCACCGCCCCCACCGACGCCTGCGCCTTCTCTCCCCGACAAAGGAGTGCAGAAAGCGAAGGATGATCAGCGTATACGAGCTGCGGCATTGGCGGTTAACCAAGACATCGCCACCGGCAGCCCCTTAGGTTTGGCGGGAACTCCAGTCAACACGGCTAACAAAAAACTGCTTGGGGTATGATATGTGTATGTCGGGTGCAGGACCAGCGGGCCAGCCCATCACCAAGCCCATGACCAAGCCCAAGGCGACGTCTGGTGTCCCTGTCGCGGCTGCTGCCGCGCAAATGATGATAATGAACGGCCAGCCGCCCGCGTTGACCTCTGTTAACGCAAATCCGGCGGCGGAGGGTAAAGTATATGCCTGAGTATTCCATTGATCTCAAGAGCAAGGACTACTTCCTTGAGCGTCTTGGCTCGCTTGACGCCGAGCGGTCGTCGTTCATCTCGCACTATCAAGAGACCTCCGAGTTCGTGCAACCACGACGTGGCCGGTTCAGTGTCGAAGACAGGAACAAGGGCGACAAGCGGTGGGGTTCGATCATCAACGCCCGTGCGTCCTTGGCGCACAGGGTAGCCCGGTCGGGTATGCTTGCCGGTGTCATGTCTCCTGCTCGTCCGTGGTTCTCTCTGAGCCTCATGGACGAAGCTATGATGGAGCAGCAGGACGTTCGGACATGGCTATCGTCGGGGGAGAAAATCCTCCGCATGATCTTCAACGAAAGCAACCTCTACTCCATGGCTCCCCACCTGATCGGGGAGATGCTCACGTTTGGCACGGGAGCTATGCTTCACGTCGATGACTTCGATGACGTGGCACGTTTCTACACGCAGACGGCGGGCAGCTACTACCTGTCGCAGAATCATCGCTACGAAATCGACACGCTCGTTCGTGAGTTCCAGATGACGGTCCAGCAGGTCGTTCGAAAGTTTGGATACCCCAACTGTTCGACCGCAGTGAAGGACGCCTACGACAAGGGCAACTACGAGGGGTGGCACACGGTCATCCACTTCATTGAACCCAACCCTTCCTCCGATTCACGCAAGCCTGAGAACGTATTCAAGGACTGGCGCTCGGTCTACTTCGAGAAGGGAACAGATTCTGGGAAGGACAAAAGCGCGTTCCTGCGGGAGAGCGGGTTCGACGCCTTCCCGGCGCACTGCCCTCGTTGGGATGTGACGGGAGAAGACGTGTACGCCACAGACTGGCCAGCAGCCATGGCTCTTGGTGACATCAAGATGCTTCAGGTGGAAGAGAAACGTAAGGCTCAGGGTATCGACAAAATGGTCAACCCGCCGATGAAGGGACCTCCCGGTCTCGCGCAGCGGCGCATCTCTACCTTGCCGGGGGGCATGACCGTCTACGAAGGTAACGAACAGAACAAGCTGGAGCCGCTCTACAACGTGCGGCTTCCGATCTACGAACTGCGTCAGGACATCGAGGCGGTCGAACGGCGAATTGATGAAATTTTCTTCAAGGACCTGTTCCTCGCGATCACGAACATCGAAGGCATCCAGCCGCGCAACCAGTTCGATCTGGTACAGCGGAATGAAGAGCGACTTCTGCAACTGGGTCCGGTCCTTGAGCGCCTGCACAGCGAGTTCCTCGGTCCTCTCGTCGAGCGCACGTTCGATCAGGCGGTTAAGGCGGAAATCTTGCCTCCCGCTCCCCCAGCAATCGAAGGGTCAGAACTGCGCGTCGAGTTTGTCTCGTCGCTCGCCATGGCGCAGCGGGCAGTGGCCACGTCTTCGATTGACCGGATCACGGCTTATGTCGGTGGGTTGGTCGGCGCGGGCTTCGAAGGTGTGATCCAGAAGTTCGACGCGGATCAGGCAGTCGATGAGTACGCCAAGGCTATCGGTGTACCTCCTCGAATCATTCGCCCTGACGAAGTGGTGGCGGCTGAACGCCAGCAACAGCAGCAGCAGGCAATGGCCCAGCAATCCCTCCAGATGGGACAGGGTGCGGCCAACATAGCAAAGACGGTTTCGGAGACGGAGACAGGAGAGTCTGAAAACCTCCTGACCGATATGGGGAAAGTTGTCGGTGGTTGAGACGATCAATGATCCGCAGGTAGCGGAAGACGCTGAGACCTTCGACGCCAACATCGAGGCGCAGGCCAAGGTGGCGTTGCATGACATGCTGACGACTTATGGAGGTCGGGTGCTTCTCTGGGAACTTCTCGGGGAGTGCATGATCTACCGAGATGATGTCTACCAAGGAGAGGCTACGCACAACACGGCGTTCGGTCTGGGGCGTAGGCATGTGGGACTTGCACTCATGCAGAAGATCATGGATGCTAACCCAAATGCGTACGCTGCTATGACGCGAGAGTCTGCCGACAGGCAGGAGTACATCAACAATCTGAAGGGCGAAGACAATGGCTGAGGAATCACAGGAGGCAGTGGCTCCCGAAGAAACTACTGAGAAGACCGTCGAGACACAGAAGACGGCGCTCAATCAGGAGGCTCCTGCCGAGGCGCAGAAGACGGCGCTCAATCAGGAGGCTGAAGAAGACGAGGGATCACGTGATCCCAGTGAGACAGACGTCGAGGAGAAGAAGCCTGAGGCCCCTGAATCGTATGAGGACTTCGCCCTTCCTGAAGGGTACCAAGCCAACGAGGCGGAACTTGGTGAATTTAAGACCTTGGCGAAGGATTTCAATTTGTCGCAGGAACAGGCGCAGTCGCTTATTGACTTCGAAGCAAAGCGGATGCAGGATCAGACTTCACAGCTTGCTGAAACTTGGCAAGGCCAAGTGACTGGCTGGTTAGACGACGCGAAGGCCGACAAGGAAATCGGCGGACGTGAGTGGAATGGAACCCTCCGTTACGCTAACGCTTTCGTCAATAAGTTTGGCAACGAAGGATTGAGGGAAGTGATGGAGCATGTTGGTCTTGGCAACCACCCTGAAGTTCTCAGGGCTTTTTCTAAGGCCGGTAGGGCGATTTCTGACGATGAGATCGAGAGTGGTAAAGGGCCAGCAGTCGCCCCGAAATCCGCAGCAGAACTCATCTATAACAACACCAAGTAACGGAGTGATCGGAAAATGGCAACTCTCTCGGTGACCAACCCGACTCTTCTTGATCTGGCGAAGGCTTCCGACCCAGACGGGAAGATCGCGGCTGTGGTCGAGATTCTTAACGAAACCAATGAAATCCTTCAGGACATGACTTGGATGGAGGGCAACCTGACGACAGGTCACCGCTCTACCATTCGAACTGGCCTGCCCGCGCCGACGTGGCGCAAGCTCTATGGCGGTGTTCAGCCGACAAAGGGCAACACCGCGCAGATCACCGATAATACGGGTATGCTCGAAGCATACGCGGAGATCGACAAGGCTCTGGCGGACCTTAACGGTAACACGGCTCAGTTCCGACTGATGGAAGATCGCGCTCATATCGAGGGCATGAATCAGGAAATGTCGGATACTCTGTTCTTCGGTGACGAAGCAACGGAGCCTGAGAGCTTCACAGGATTGGCCGCCCGATATAACGACCTCAGTGCGGACAACGCTGACAACATCATCGTGGGCGGGGGATCAGGCGCAGATAACGCTTCGATCTGGCTCATTTGCTGGTCGCCTATGACGTGCCACGGCATCGTTCCGAAAGGTTCGGTCGCGGGTCTTCAGGTCCACGACAAGGGGCATGTTACTATCGAAGATGCTGACGGCTCTAATGGCCGTATGGAAGCCTATCGGACTCACTACCGATGGGACGGGGGCATTGTTGTCCGCGACTGGCGCTACGCCGTTCGTGTCCCTAACATCGACAAGTCAGCACTTGCTGTGAACAAGTCCACTGGCGCTGATCTTGCCGACCTGATGTTTCAGGCCATCGAGACGATCCCGAACACTTCCATGGGTCGTTGCGCTTTCTACATGAGCCGAGATGTTCGCACCATGCTTCGCCGTCAGACGGCGAATGATGTTGCGGGCTCAACGCTCACTGTCGAACAGACCGGTGGTGTCCCGGTTACGAGCTTCCAAGGTATCCCGCTCCGTCGCTGTGACGCGCTGGCCGCCGACGAAGCCCTCGTAAGTTGAACCCCTGCTAGGAGAGAAAGCCAATGGCAATCCTTGATGAACGCCTTGAGTTCGCAGACGCGACCGCAGTCGGCGCACCCAATAACACCACCGTCAATGTTGGCGACGTGGTGGACCTCACAACCGCTCGTGATATCGGCAATGGCCATACTATGTTTCTGGTCATTCAGGTCACGACGGCTATTACCTCTGGTGGCGCAGCCACTGTCAGCTTCCTGATGTCCTCGGACGCCGCAGCTACGTTGGCAGTTAATGGCACCCAGACAGTGCATTACGAAAGCGACATTATCGCGAAAGCATCGCTCGTCGCCGGGTACGAACTCGTTGTGCCGGTCCCTCTGGGCTCGTCCAACGCCTACGAACGCTTCGTCGGGGTTCAGGTTAAGGAGAACGCGGGACAGGCCCTTACAGCGGGCAATATCAACGCTTTCCTGACTTATGATCCTCGTGGCTGGACGGCTTATCCAGACGCTGCGAACTGAGGAACTATATGATCCCTGAGCGGGGGTTTGACTTGCGGGGTCTGGTTGTTACACACGGCCAGACCCCGTTTTTTTTCTAGGGAGATAAGTACAATGATGACAGTTGACTTTAAGAAAAACTGGTTTGCCCCCGGCAGCCCTGTGCAGCGCCCCGGCGAACCACGCACGTTGAGTGGGCGAAGGTTCCGTAAAGGTCTACACACAGACGTTCCTGAAGACCTCTTCCCGTTCCTTCCCAAGTCTGCTGAGCTTGTGGATCGGGGGAACTCCGAATACACTCCAGAAAAAGCTCCTGTCGGTGACTCGAAAGCGGACCTCCACGTGGGGGACCTAGATCGGGCGGCGGGCGAGCAGGAAGATGAAGTACTGGAAGTTGCGGAGAAAGAGAGCGATACCGCTCGTAAGCGGAAAGCGTTCAACGAAGAACTGAAGAAGTCCGCCAGTAAGAGCAAGTAGAAGTAGGCCGACATGGCTTGAATGACCCCCGTCGAGGAATAAAACGATGACAGTGACGAAGGTCAAGATCGCGAACATGGCGCTTAGCCACATTGGCGAAAGCACTATTGAGAGCACGACCGAGCGTAGTGCTGAAGCGGGGCGCGTAGACATCTTCTACGATGTCGCGCTCCAGCGCTGTCTTGAATGGTACAACTGGCCCTTCGCTCGACGAAGCCAGACCCTAGCGCTGCACATAGACGCAGCCCCCCAAACTCGGTGGCAGTTCCGTTACGCTCTGCCCAGTGATCTCGTGAAGTGCAGGACTATCGAGAACGTGGCAGGGGCGGATGCGGACCCGGTCCCCTACGTCTTGGAAAACGACGACGCTGCGGCGGAGCTTACGCTGCTGACGGACGTGCAGGAGGCGTCGCTCATCTACACCTTCCTCATGGAACAGCCCGAGCGGTTCCCTGCGGACTTCGTTTTGGGTCTAAGCCACCAACTGGCCTACCTCATGGCGTACTCGCAGACAGGAAAACGCGCTCTGGCGGGCGACCAGTTGAATCTTTTCCAGACGTTTATGGCTCAAGCAGCGGCTTCTGCCCTGAACGAGGAGATGCCGGGAGCGCCGAGGGAAGCTGAAGCTATCAGGGCGAGGGCGTAACCATGGCCGCCTTCATTCAGCCCAGCTTCGCTCGGGGCGAGATAGGCCCTGAGTTGTATGGGCGGTTCGACACCTCGCAATATCAGGTCGCGCTGAAGGAAGCTCACAACGTCATCATCCAAGCGTACGGTAGTGCGGACAACCGCCCCGGAACACTGTACGTCGGCCCGGTTAAGAACCACGCTACCGGTGCATACTTCATCCCGTTCAAGTACACGGATAACGACTCCTATATTCTTGAGTTCGGCCAGCAGTACATGCGGGTGATCCGCAACGATGCTCACGTGCTGGAAGCGGCGGTCACAATCACAGGCATTACGTCCGCGAACCCCGCCGTCGTTACGACTTCTGGGTCCCATGGATACTCCGCCGGAGATGACGTGTACATCACCTCGGTCGTAGGTATGACAGAGGTCAACGGTCGGTTTTTTAGGGTAGCGAGTCCGGGAAGCACCACGTTCCAGTTGACCGATCAGGTAGACGCAACTTCCGTGAACTCTACAGCGTACACAAGTTACGGCTCCGCCGGAACGGTGCGGAAGTTGTTTGAGATCGAGACGCCCTTCTCTTTGGCCGACATGCCCAAAGTGAAGTTCGCCCAGTCTGCGGACTTCATGACTCTCGTGCATCCTTCCTATGAAGTGCGGAAGCTCGTCCGAACTGACCATGACAGTTGGGCTCTTTCCGAAGATACCTTCGCACCGCTTATCGCGCCGCCCTCGGGAGTTACAGTAACGGTCAACACAACGGGGTCGGAGACGGACAGGTACGTTGTGACCGCGTTGGACCGAAGCACTCTTGAGGAAAGCCTCACCGGGCTCAACAACACGACGGAGACTGTTTCTGGCGCGACACAAGCGAACCCTGTGGTCGTTACAGTAACTAGCCACCCCTATGTTAACGGCGATGAGGTGGAGCTTAACGGTGTCGTAGGCATGACCGAGTTGAACGGACGTCGTTTCGTCGTCGCCAATAAAACCACCCACACGTTCCAGCTCAACCAAGACGGAGTGTCAGTGAACGGCACGGGGTACACAGCCTACTCTTCGGGGGGTACGAGCGCTCGGACATTCGTGCAGATCACCAATGGCGCGGCCACCACCGACAACACGATTGCATGGACCGCAGTAACAGACGCGGGGCGGTACTCGGTCTACAAGCGGGACAATGGCATCTACGGGTGGCTCGGGGACAGCGAAACGACTTCTTTCACCGACGCGAATATCGCTCCCGATCTGACAATATCACCCCCGCAGTTCAGAAATCCGTTCTTCGCTGTTGGCGACTTCCCTGCCGCCGTGGGTTTCCACGAGCAGCGCAGGGTCATGGGCGGCGCGAACAACAGCCCGAACCTGAATGAGTTCTCGGTCGCAGGCGACTCTGGCAACTTCGCCTTCTCGACGCCTTCGCAGGCCGATGACGCCTTCGGCGCTCGTCTGGTATCTGATGAGGTGAACCAGATCAGACACTACGTCGCTGGCGACAACCTGATCGTCCTCACGGCAGGGGACGAGTGGAGGGTGTTCTCGGCGGACGAGACAGGGTTTCAAGCGACCTCGATCAAGCAAAAAGCCCAGACAAGTTGGGGCGCGGCTCACCCCAAACCTCTGACGATTAACGGTACGATCCTGTTTGTGCAGGAGAACGAAACCACTATTCGGTCTATCGGGTACGAACTCACTGCTGACGCTTTCGTGGCCAAGGACGACCTAACCCTGTTCGTCCCGCATCTCTTTAGATCGCAGACTATCGAACGGTGGGCGTTCTCCCGTAGTCCCTCTCCTACAGCTTACATCGTGCGGTCGGATGGGAGCTTACCCTGTTTTACGTTCGACGAGGAACAGAGCGTTCTCGCGTGGGGCCTGCTACAGACCGATGGGGAGTTCGAAGAAGTGGCCACGATCCGGCCGTCTGCGGCGTACCCCGACGAGTTCCCCTACTTTGTTGTGAAACGGGTGCTGAACGGGCGCACGGTGCGCTGTATCGAGCGCCTGCATAATCGGCGTTTCACTGACGTAAGGGATTGTTTCTTCGTTGATTGCGGCCTGAGCTACGATTCGCCTATTGCAGTCACGGGCACTACCGCTGCTAATCCTGTGGTTGTCACGGCCCCAAGCCATGGACTCACCAACGGGGACTTCGTTGACTTCTCCGACATCAAATGGGCTCCTACGGTCGATGCGTTCCAGAACGAGACCCAGCCCGCTCAACTCACTAGTAGGTACACTGTGGCGGGCGCCACTACTCATACGTTCCAGATTCAGGAAGACGGAGTAAACGTAAACGGCACAGCTTACAGCGCGTACGAAAGCGGGGGCTTCGTGCGAAAGGCGGTCACCACAGTAAGTGGCCTGTTCCATCTGGCCGGGGCGACAGTGCAGGCGCTCGCAGATGGTAACGTGTTTGAGGATTTGGTCGTCTCTTCAACCGGGGTGCTGACGCTTCCTAACAGCGTAAGGGCCAGCCGCATCCATGTAGGACTTCGGTACTCTTCCACAGTACAGACATTGGACTTCGAGGTGGGGCGCGGGGTCACGCAGGGCAAGAAGAAGATGGTCCCGAACATTACTGTACGGTTGGCGCGCAGCCGTGGCCTGTTCGTTGGGACCAGTGAGACCGGGCTGACCGAAATGAAACAGAGGGAATATGAGGACTACGGAGACCCGACCGCTCTCCTGACGGGCGATAAGAAGATCAATCTTAACACGTCGTGGGGGAAGAACGTCAGCGCGACCGTGCGCCAGATATACCCCCTCCCGATGTCTCTTCTTTTCGTCAAGTTTGATTACGACATTGAAGATGCTTGAGCAATGGTGGGGTACTCCCTCGTTGCCGCGACGAACGACCTTGCAATCTGCGTTGCGGGGAACATGCGAGAGAGCGATGCAGCGGAGGTGTGGGCGTCTCATCACCATACGCCCCACAGCGCCGTACTGGCATCACTAGAGGGATCACGTGATCCCTTGATTGGACTGGCCGACGAGGAACCGGTTTGTATCTTCGGACACGCACCGGCCTCCCCTCTGAGTTCCAGCACCAGCCCGTGGCTTCTAGGGACCGATAGTCTACCGCTTCACAGCCGAGAATTTCTTAGATTGAGCCGCCTGTACGTAGACGAATTGGGGAAACATTTTCGTCTTATGTGCAATCACGTGGACGAGCGGAACGCCACCTCCGTACGCTGGTTGAAGTGGCTTGGCTTTAGGGTGTATCCTGCCACACCGTTCGGCGCTGAGCAAATGCCGTTCCATTACTTCGAAAAGAGGCGATAATGTGCGAACCAATAACCCTCACCGCTGCTCTTTCTCTCGCGGCCACCGCGGTTGGAGGGGTTATGTCCTACAAGGCCGACATGGACGCAGCAAACGCTGCTGAAGATCAGGCCAATTATCAGGCTTCCATCGCTCATAGAAACTACATTATGGCCGAGCGGATGGCTGTAGATGCTGAAGACCGTGGCCGCATCGCAGAGCAGGAGCAGCGCCTTCGTACTCGCCAGTTGATCGGGCAGCAGAGAGCGTCGTTCGCTGGCTCTGGTGTGCGTTTGGGCGACAGTGGTACGATCAACACGGAAGCTGACGCGGCTGCTTTTGGCGAACTGGACGCGCTCACCGTGCGGGCAAACGCTATGCGAGAAGCCTCTGGATTCCGAACACAGGGCATGAACTTCCAATCCGAAGGAGCGCTCGCCACGGCAGCCGGAAAGTCACGCGCCTCGAACCTTCGTACGAGTGCGTTTGGCTCTGCCTTGAACACGACAGGAACCGTGGCCAATCAGTGGTATCAGTTCAATGAAGCTGGTGTATTCGACCGTCCTCCGATTAAGAAGAAATCGACGACGTCCAGTCCCCACTTCTTCACCTACGGGTAACCCTTATGGCACGTGTACCAGTACAGAGAGAACGCTCAGTTCAGCAGGCTGGGTTACCTCAAGTTTTCCAATCCTCCAGAGGCGCAACTATTGATGCGTTCGGGGGCGACGGCTCAGGTACCGCGGCGATGGCCCGTGGTTTTGGGGAAGCAGCTAATTCGCTCAGCGCCATCACGCTGGAAATCCAGCAGGAAGACAACGAAGCTGAAGCTAAGAACCTTGAGACGGAGTGGCGTACGAGCGTATCTACCCTGTTGAACGGCGATGGCACCGAGCAAAACCCCGGCTACTATTCCTCCCAGAGTAAAGACGCATTGACCGGGTTCGCGCCTACACAGACTTCACTGACCGAACTAAGGGATGACTTGCTCGGGCGGGCTTCGAACGACGATGTGCGGGACATGTTCGATGCACAGTCCAGCTCATTGTATTTTGGCCACATAGACAAGATGAGTGGCCACGTCAGCGAGCAGCGAGTCGTTTCGCTCCTTGCTGCGTCGGACGCCCGCATAGAAGCGACGAACAATGACGCAGCCTTGGACTTTGATAATTCCGAGTCCTACAACGCGGCTTTGGTGGTCAACATGAACGAGGTGAACGCGCAGGCCGACCTCCGAGGTTCGAGCGACGAAGAGCGGGCTCTTGCGCTTCAACTGGCCAATGACATTACATCAGCCGCTGTCGTGACTGCCGCCATCGAGCGTGATCCGTCGAACGCCTACGAGCTGTTCACGGACGTGAAAGGCAACATGACCCCGCTGGCTCGTGCTGCTCTGGCGGACGATGTGTTGACGCAAACCAAGTACTATGTCGCTCAGGAGTGGATCGCTGAGAACACAGCAATCTTGGCCGGTAAGTCGATTGATGAGCAGGTCGCGCTCGTCCGAGGCAAGGGCTTGCCGGGAGAAATATCGCAGGAGATTTCCAACTCCATAATCGAAGATTTTCGGCTCAAACAGGCAGTTCTAGCCGCAGAAAGAGAAACTCATAGGTACAGCGAAGCCGTAAATACTGCGGAGGAGTTATCACGGGCCGAGGACCAGCTTTCTGCTTATCTCAATGCAGAAGTCCCATTGGCCTTGCTCATGGACAGAGCTATCGAGGATGGTCTCGCGTCTGACGACTCCGGCTACTTAACCGCGTTGACGAGCGTTGTGGCGACCCACATCAACCGTGTCGATGCCGGGATTGCTGCCACGTCGCAAGCCGCAAAGGATAGGGCTGCGGGAACGGAGTATATGAACGACCTTAAGTTGACAGGGCCTGACGCCATCCCTCTTGATGATCTGGCAGCGCAACTTGAAGAGGACACAAGGAACGGAACCCTCACCTCCGAAGCAGCCAACTACGTGAGGCTGACGGCGACGAACTTCAAGGCTATGGAGGACGCAGGTCTGGCGGAGGGTTTGATCAGTAAGGTACTGGATACCGTCGAGACCCTGATGGCTGATAACCCCGATCTGAAAAAGGATGAAGTGGCCGCCCTTATCAACGACTTGCCTGACACTGAGTATAGCTCGGAAGTCAAGAAGGCGTTGCTCCAGTTCATGCCCCAGCAGATAGAAGCCCGAGATGTCAGCGCCAGCGAGCGGGTCTCTTCTGCCATCGTGGAGCAGACGATTCGAGCTGCTGCAAGCGGAGACGACCAGCACGGCATCACAGCCTCCCTCTTCCAGCAGTACGGCTCTGAGTACGCTGACGAAATATACAGGGAGATCGAGCGGGCTTACGGCGCGTTCGATGATGCGGAAGCGAGGAGAATATCAGCCGCTGTTCTAGAACTTGACAAGGCTCTGTCAGGGAAGCCCTCGGATGAGAAGCTGTCGCTGGCTACCCAGACAACTGACGACCCTGAAGTACTGGCTGCGTACCAGAGTTTTGTAGCCGATCAGGCTCGGGTCAGCGCGACGGTGGCTACGGAAAAAACAAGACTGCTTGAGCAGAATGCGCTTTCCTTCGCACGGATATACGAAGACGCCTCCGCCACGGAGCGGCTTGAAATGCTCGGCGAAATCGATTCCGATGAGCTGTTCGATCTCATTCGACGCCAGCTTGAGACGAACGATAGTCTGGCCACCGCTGAGGACAATCGATTGCGCATCGAGTCCCAGAGAGCCGCCTCTGAGTGGGTCACTTCTGGCCAAGGGACAACCGATCAGTGGATACAGCAGAACGCAGGCGATGCAGCAAAAGCAGTGACACAGGACCTCGCCTTCATCGCGGCGCTGTATGCAAGAGAGCGTCAGATGATCGTCGTCGATGCGGCCGATGGCGGGGGTTACCGTGTTGCCCCTGTCCGATCTGACCCTGCGGACTTCGTTGAGTTGTTCAGCCTGTTCGACGGCCCGGAGAACTTGGCCAACCTCAGAGCGAACCAAGAGACTTTCATGCTTCGGGCGCAGAGTGAACTTGAGCCAACGCACTACAAGGAGTGGACCACCCAGCTTAGGGGGGTTCTCGAAGGTCAGGCCGTGGCTTCGGTGCAGTCGCACAGAAACATCGTGACCTCCGTATTGAACACGTTCGAGGTTGACGACATCTCCGGGGATGATGAAGACGCGAAAGTGTTCATGACAGTCATGGACGCCGTGACGAGGATGGAAGAGGCTTCAGGCGCTCCTCTGCCTGAGAGTGAAATCTCAAGCATGGTAAAGAGGCTGATGTTCTCCTACGACACCGAGGAAGAGAGGTACGACAACGAACCCTACCTCGAAGAGGAGAGAGACTGGAATGAGATTGGAGATGTCCCTATCACGCTTCGAAACGCTCTCGACGCAGCGACGGAAGCCGGGGACATTGACATACAATACGTGACTACTCTCAGAGCTTCTGGCATGTCTAACCTTGACGTGCTCCGCGCTATAGCTGCTGACGCTATCGCCCGAGGTGTTATTGGCCCGACCGACAACGGCGACAAAGTAGCCTACACGTACTTCGCAGACTAATAGGGAGAGACGAAGATGGCTTTCATGGAGCTGCTAAACAACCAACCTTCCAGTGGTCCACTGCTCAACGATCAGGAGGAAGAAGAGGGTGGCCTGCTTGCGCCCTTGACGAACCCTGTGACGCGCCAAGAGCAAGAGAGGGAAGTCGGTCGTTTCGCTGCCAGTCGTAGCAGCTTCGGGGACCCCGAACACTTGGCCCGTCGTAAGCAACTCGCCACCCGTCTTCAGATGCAGGAGTCTGCGGTAGAAGGAGCGGAGGTCGAGGCCGAGAGGGCTGCGGAGGTTAAGGCTTTCAGGGAGCTGTTGTTAGGGGGAGAACTGCCCGCCACTGCAAGTGCTCTGTCTGATCCTGCGTCGGCTGCTGCCCTCGGGGACCTCGACTCCATCGAAGAACTCTCGTGGATTGAGCGTCGGTGGCGCGGCATCCAAGGCAACGCTGACGCTCTCTATACGAGCGCGACCGTAGCGCCCGACATTGTCGCGCAGGGTGTGGGCGGCACTATGGCGTTCATGGCTACCGCAACCCCCGTCGACTTTCTACCGCCCGCCTTGAACTTGCGATTTGGCGGGGAGCAGGTGGGGGCGCTCGACGCTGCCTTCGCTCTCTTAAACAGGGGTGTGGACTCCCTCGTGGGAGACGCTTTTGGAGAGGCAAGACAGGCCGTACGCGAAGAAGGTCTGGAGATTTCCGCAGACGCCCAAGAGAATATTTCCCGTGCTCGCGAAAGCCTAGAGCCGGGTACTGAACGCTTCCTGTTCGACGTGGGCTCTGGGATTCAGCAGGTAGTCGGCGGGGTTGGTGCTTCTCTGCTTACACGCAGCCCCACCGGTGGCGTAGCGTTTATCACTGGCTCGGTGGTCGCTACGGAGTACGCCTCAGCCTTAAACAGTGGGGCCACGGAGCAGGAAGCCCGGACACGCGCACTGTGGTACGGCGCGGCTGAAGGCATCGTATCGTACATTCCTCTCGGGTTCATAATGAAACCCGGCAAGAAGTTCTTGGAACCTCTCCTTGAGCGGATACTCCCCGGAGACACCGCAGCCAGACTGTTCGGAAGTGCCGCCGTGCGGACTGTAGTGGAAAGCACGCCCGCAGCACTGAGAACAACAGCCAGAGCGACCGACCGTGTGCTAGGCGGTGCCGCCTTCGAGGGGGCGCAGGAAGGTATCACCGAGTTCCTCCAGATGGGCTATGACATCGGTGTGCTGAACGAAGAGATGACATGGGGCGAAGCCGTTGAGCGTGTCTCGTACTCCTCCCTCGTCGGCTCTGCGGCGGGTGGCCCTGTTACTGCGGCCTCCGATGCCGTCCACTCGTACGTCGGCAACAAAATAGTCGAGCGGGAAATCCAGCGGGAGAACTACAGGCGCATCCTCGAACTTCGGGAGTCACTGATTCCCCACTATGATAAGGACCCCGAAGCAGTCCGCAGGTTCGTCAGCGAAGCGGTTGAAAGCCGCTTCGATGGTCATGTCTACATCAACGCAGAAGCCCTGCTGGGGCAGCTTCAGGAGTCGTCGCCGGGTAAGGAGCAGCTTCTACGCACCCTTGGCCTCACAGAGGAATCCATGCGAGACCTCGCCTTGTCTGGCGAAGACATCCGTATCACTGGGGACCAGTTCGCTGATATGGTTATGGCTGATCCTGTCACCACGGAGAGCATCCTCCCCCATGTGATGTTCGGTGAGTACGCCCAGAGCGTGGCCGAACTGGACGCTATCGTTAAACAGGAGCAGCAGGTCGAGGAAGGCGTCGAGAGCCCTGCGGCAACTGCTGAGGAGATCGACGCAGCCGCTACTGAAGTCGCCGCCGAAGCCGCGCAGGCCGAGGAGGGATCACGTGATCCTATGGAGCAGGCGACCGAAGAGACGCAGGCTTCTACTGTGGAGCAAGCGACCGAAGAGACGCAAACTGCTGATGTAGACGACGTGCTTGGTGATGTCTCCCGTGAGCAGATTGAAGAAGAGTCGGGCATCCCTGCGGACATCGCTACCGCGTTCGCGGAAGTAGGCAAGACCCAGCGCAACGCCCCTGAAAGTGCCATGGTCGAGGCGCAGCGCGTGATGGGTGGCGGGGTCATGAGCAGCGTCATCGAGCAGATCGGTGACCTCACCCATCGAGCCACTGAGCGGGCCATGTTCGGGGATTCGGGCTACCAGAACTTTGCTCCGAAGGTGCGGATGGTGTTCAACGCCCTGACCCAGAAGTATGGGTTCCTGAAAGAGTTCAACGAGAACATCGCCGACAATGCAAAGTACGATGGCGTTACTGAGACCCAGCGCCGTGAGGAAATCAAGGAGGTTTTGAGCAAGTACGCAGATGCCCACGCTACGGTGCCTGTCTACAACCGGCTCCAGTGGCTCTCACGAGAAGCGGCCATTGCTATTGGTGAGCAGAAGTTCGCCCGCGCCCGTGACCTGATGACCGAACTCCACGATCTCGTTCAGGATCAAGCAGCATACGAGGAAGCCTCCTTCGATTTCCAGACAGACGAGAACGGCAAGATCAAGGCGTATGACCCTGACGTGGCCCAGATACCCGGTGCGGACCCGCAGGTCGAAGGACCCGTGGCCCTGAGTGAGCAACTCCTCGGGCTTCAGGCGTTCTTCAGCAGCGCACGACAGGCGGGTATGACGAGCCGGGAGTACCAGAGGTATCTCAGCCTGCTCGCCAGACGTGGCCGAGAGGCGCGTACCAAGCGTGAGCGTGATCTTCTCAAGCAGGAGAAGGAGCGCCTCTCCAAGCAGTGGACTGATGAACGGGCCAAGCTGCGTGAGACCGAGGCCGTCGAGAGCGTGGACGGGATGCCTATGTACAAGGCGATGGACTCGCTCGGCGCTGAACGTATGAACCGTCAGGAGATCGTTGATCTGAAAGGCGAGGAGTACCTGAAGAAGCTGCCTCTTCGCGGGCGCAAGACCGTTTACACGCCCAAGAAGGCCAAGAAAGGAGAGAGCGTCGGGGTCAGCATCGAGATACTGGCCGCGAACGCGGGGTATGCTCTGCCTGAGAACGCTCCTGCGGGGGCTTCGATATCTGAGATGTTCCTCGACGACCTCGCGCAGAACTGGGTGGACCGGGACACGGCCCTCGACCGCGTGTCTGAAGCCCTCATGGCCGAGCGGCACCTCGACATCCGCAAGCGTGAGTTCGCCATCGCGAACGCCATCGAACATCTCCAGTCAGACACGACACTTGAGGTTCTGGCGACCGAGTTCCTCGCTCTGGCGAAAGCCACCAGCCCGAAGGCGGGCGGGGAGAGCGCAAAACAGGTGACGAAGCGCATCAAGGCCATGGCGCAGGAGCGTCTCGGTGACTTGCGCGTCCGTGAAGTTCAGTCCCGTCGTCTTAATACTGTAGCCAAGCGCCACGGTGAGAGAGCACGTCGGCTTCTCAGGGATGGTGACCGAACGTCTGCCACCAAGGCTAAGTTCCAACAGCTTGTAGCTGAGGCGATGGCGCAGGAGGCCAACAGTACCCGAGTGGAGACAGCCAAGGCTGTCAAGAACATGCGGAAATTCAATCAACCGCGCCGCAAGTTCCCGAAGATGGAAGCTGGGTTCGTTCCGCAGATCAGGAAAATCCTCGCACCCTTCAATCTCGCTGCTTCGGAAGTAAGTCCTGAGCGGGCGTCCAAGGTGATGCTCGACCTCCAGAAGTGGGCTGACAGTAACGGTACGATCCTCCGCATCCCCGACTTTATAAAGCAGATGAAATCGAAGAACTGGAAGGACATGACTGTCTCTGAGTTCCGTGCGTTGAACTCAATCGTGCTGGGTGTCGAGCAGCAGGCTATCCGCGTCAAGCAGTACCGTGTCGCAGGCGAACTCAAGCAGGTGGAGGACGTTGCGGCTGAGCTTGTCGAGACCACCGAAGGATTGAGCTTCAACACCGCTCGGACACGGGAACTTAAACTTCTGACACAGGAGAGTATCCACGGCTTTGATAAGACCCTCTCCAAGCTGGCCAGTATGGACGCAGCCTTCCGCAAGGTGGAACTTCTTCTGCTACAGCTAGACAACAACGTGCTCGGCGGGCCTTGGGTCAACGCGATCTTTGAGCCGTATGCAAGAGCAGCCGCTCAGCAGGCCGACGAGGTGCGCCGAATCATGGGTCCCCTGATGAGGGACCTTGAGAAACTGCCCGGTAACCCTATACGGCAGAAGAAGCAAATATATGTCGCGCAGCTTGGCCGGTCGTATCTAAAGTCTGAACTGCTCGCGCTTGCCCTGAACATCGGTAACGAGAGCAACCTCAACAAGGTGGTCAAAGGGCAGAACGAAGGCGACCGCACCCAGAACATAAAATGGAACGAAGCCGGGGTCGTCGAAGCCGTCGAGCAGAACCTGACGCCCGCCGAACTTCAGTGGGTGCAGAAAGTATGGGACAGCTTCGAGAGCATCAGACCCTTTGTCGAGGCGGTGTACGAGGATGTACACGGAGTGGCCGCCCCCGCGATGGTCCCTCTGAACCGAACCCTCAACGGTGTCGAGTTGAAGGGCGGGTACTTCCCTATGGTGTACGATCATGCTCGCGCAGTGCAGACAGAAGTGGACGCTTCGAACGACGCACTGGAAGGCTTGCAGCGGGTACCTGTGCAGGAGGCCATCTTCTCCTCGTTCACTAAAGGGCGCACAGCGTACTCCGCGCCTGTCAGCACCCAACTGACCAACGTCCCCCATGCGATCCAGCAGCACCTGTACTTCGTCACGCACTACGAGGCTTCCAGAGACGTAAGACGCCTGCTCAACCGCCCCGACATCCAGCGCACGATGAGGGACAACCTCGGCGGTGAATATTTTGACGCGATCAGAAACTGGGTCACCGCTCTCGACACTGCCGGGTACTCCGACAACGCAGGACGTGGTCAGTCTTGGGCGTTCGGGGTCACAGAACAGTTCCGCAAGAACACCTCAGTCGCTGTCATGGGTTTCAGCTACACGACCCTGATCTCACAGCTTCTTGGTCTTTCCACCTCAGTAGCGGTGCTCGGCCAGAAAGAAGGGGGTGGGTTCAGCGTTGTTAAAGGCGGAAAGATTCTGGCACGTGGCCTGTACGGTTACACACGCATCCTCGGTGGGGCAGTAATATCTGGAAAGAACCCCATACACGAGCTTCATAGACAGTTCGACGCTATCTATCAGGCTTCAGGAGAGATGCGCCACCGGCTGGAGAACACCCAGCGGGAAGTTGAGGAGGTTCTGAACGATCTTCGTATTGGCAGCAGTATAGCCACCCGAGGCTACCGCCGATCCCAGAAGTTCGCCATGGGTATGATCGGATTTGTCCAGCTTCACATGGTTGATATGCCAACGTGGATCGGGGCGCACGACCAATCCCTGATAGACGGCAAGACGAACGAGCAAGCCGTCCAGATAGCCGACAGTGCCGTGCGCCTGTCACAGTCTTCAGGCGCATTGAAGGACCTCCCGGCCATCCAACGCCAGAAGGGCGTGATGCGGTGGTTCACGCTATTCTCTACCTACTTGTACCTGCTCTATGGTCTTCAGGCGCAGAACATCCAGAACGCGAAGAAGGGGTACAACATCAGCGTTGGTAAAGGACTGGCCAACACAGGGCAGGCTCTAAGCCGCTTCGTTTTTCTCGCCATGCTCCCGGCCCTGTCAGACATGATTATACGGGCTGAGTTCGACAATGACGAATTTGAGGACGATCCTCTTATGTATTCAGCGTTGAAAACCTTGTCGTATTCCTTAGGCGCTGTCCCACTAATTGGCCGCTTCGGAGAGCAGAGTATCATGTCTATTATGACTGGCCGGTCTGCGGACTACAACGTCGCCGTGGCTGCGGTCCCAGAGAGCGCCGTCAAGGCCACCGAAACTCTCATCGGGTTGCTCGATGATGATGAGCTGTCATGGGCGGAATTAGAGACACTGGTGCGAGGAGCTGGCTTTGTTGTCGGAATGCCCGGTACCGTGCAGTCGGCCCGTGGTTTCGATGCCATGGAAGGCGACCGGCATTGGTACCACTTCCTCATCGGAGACCCAACCGACAACAAGTAGGGATCACGTGATCCCCGTTGCTGAGATGCAGCGCATGTGCTACTGGTAGAAACACCTCGGAGAGCTTGATATGACCGTAAGTGAAGGCGAACTCAACGTAGTAGAACGCAGCGGGGATGGCAGCGCCACTTCGTTCTCTTTCCCGTTCACGATCTACGAAAGTTCGAACCTCGTGATCACCAAGGTGGCCAGTTCTGGCGTTGAGACAGTACTTACTGAGGGCACCGGCACCACTAACTATTCAGTGGTCGTGTCTGCGTACCCCGGCTCCGGTTCGATTACCTTCCCGGCGTCAGGAGCTACTAGGTTAGCCGTTGGCGAGAGCATCGTGATCCAACGGGTGCTGCCACTCGAACAGGAGACTGAACTCTCGAATCAAGGGGGGTACTACCCCAAGACCTTAGAGACTCAGCTTGACAAGATCGTACGCATCGCGGTTCAACAGCAGGAAGAGATTGCCCGTTCGCTCAAGGGGCCGGTCACTGACACCGTAAGTGTCGAGATGCCTAGTCAGACTGACCGGGCCAATAACTTCCTGTCCTTCAATGGGTCAGGAGTTCCTGTCGCGACAGCCGGGACCACGAGTGGGGTTACCGTCTCCACATTCATGGCGACAGTGCTGGACGATACGACGGCAGCAGCAGCCCGAACCACTCTAGGTGCGGCAGCAACAAGTGCTCTTCCGTCGGCTGCGTCCACATCGGCGGCTGGCATCGTAGAGCTTGCGACTACCGCCGAGACGACTACTGGGACTGACGCGCTCCGCGCTGTTACGCCTGATGGTCTACATGATATGACAAGCCTTGCTGGGGCTGCGTGGTTCCTTGACGAGGACGCTATGGGAACCAACTCAGCGACCAAAGTTGCCAGCCAGCAGAGCGTCAAGGCTTATGTTACATCGTCTATCGCGGCGGCTGCTGGTGGATTCACCCTCGCCACTCCTCAAGCCACAACGTCCGGCACTAGCATCGACTTCACCTCGATCCCTGCTGGGACTAAGGTCATCTACATCAGCTTCAGTGGCGTTTCCACTAACGGGTCGAGCGACGCCATCATCCAGATCGGCGACTCTGGTGGTGTGGAGACGTCCGGCTACACTGGGGCCAATGTAGATTCCGCTCAGTCTGGTGGCGTGGCCATGTCTGCCGGGTTCATTCTAGACAACCTGCAAGCGTCTGGCAGCGCCCACTATGGCTCCGTCGTCCTGACCCTTTTGAACTCTTCGACGT
>TARA_R110000824_G_scaffold160547_1_pt1 | contig 22570 bp, 21 predicted proteins | sample TARA_R110000824 | Tara Oceans TARA_R110000824 (sample SAMEA4397747) | marine metagenome | biome: Polar Biome; feature: [MES] marine water layer (ENVO:01000295) within the mesopelagic zone...; material: water (ENVO:00002006), including particulate matter (ENVO:01000060) such...
GTGCTGTTCATTATCTCTTGCGTTTGTTGTGTAGCAACTAACTCTGCACCAAAGGCTCTGCCATGTGCATGAGATGGACTAGGACGGAAGGATCTATTAATCGATTCTGCACCATGAATATCTGTGGATCCAGAGATTGGGGTTGGATTAATATATTCTAATGAGTATTCGGATTCGAAAGTTTCTGCCTCAGCAATTTCCTCATTTGGTTTCGCACTAAAAGTGCTCATTCCTTTGTAAATTAAATATCCAGCGAAGGCTATAGGAATCAATTCAATATTCATTTTTTCACCTCAAATAGTTGCTGTTGGAAATTCTGGAAGATTATTAGCCGCTTTGATAGCCTCTACTATATTTACCACGGTTAATCCACCAGCTGGCCATAGCGTCGGATCATTCTTTTCAAATAATACCGCATTAGCATCGATCCTCTCCATCATATTATCTACTATTCGGGTTGCTCCAGGCATTCTGTCGAACTCATCTTGATTTTCACTCTGGAATGCGCTGGTAACTAGGGGCGCAGCCTTATTATAAATAGCCGCAAGACCTACAACACCAATTAGCACTCCTATTGATAAACCGTAAGCAAGCATTCGATCTGAAGTAGAATATGTGGGGCTCAAGGTCGTCATGATGTTCACTTCGCTCTTTTACTATTTAATATCTCCATCAGCATTAAATTCGAATTGGGGACTTGTATATTCCGCAATATCTTCAATTATGTCATATCCTGGAGCTTGATCCGTAAAAATAATTTTTCCATCCGGCCTTCGAACGGCATCTCCTCGCGCAATTAATTCGAAGACTAGTTCATTCCACAGATCGTTAGCTTCAACCATATTCATTATATCAAACATGACTGCTTGATTCTCTATGTCTTCATAATCTAATGCTTCTTCAGCCTTAAATGTTCCATCAGAATTTTTTAGACTTGGATGCATGGGAACCACATCAAATGTAGAAGAATCTCGATAGTATTTTATAATGTTTTTATCGTCTTTTTCATAAACATATTTAGGATCCCAATCATCATCTAGAAAACCACAGTTTCCACAGCCCAATATATACATAGGATCATGACCCTCTATTGATTCATAGATGATCGGAATATGTTTTTCCCCGCATTCATTAGGACAAGATGTATAGACATCTAATACAATGAGGAATTCGTCGTCATCCGCGTATTCTATTAGATCTGAATTCATTATTTATCTCTCCTCAACATTAGATCCTGTTGGGTTTTAATTTCCGCTAATAAGATTTTTACTTCTTGCATATCTTCTTTAGCTTTTCTGTGATGCGCACCAAACTCATTCTTCACTTCGTAAAGGGCGAAAACCATAAAGCGATAAAGAGCATAGATGGATCCTAATAGTAATATCAATGGGAGTCCGTAATCCTCAATCATAGAAAGTGTGGAAAGTGCATCAGCCATATTACTCACTCCATGTCCTCGTCTTCATCAACATCGTCTAAATCTTCATCGAATTCATCTTCTTCCGATTCATCTTCTTCCTCAGTAAAACAAACTAAATCAAAAGCTTCGGTATGATCCTCATCTTCTTTAGTCCAAGTTATTAATGTATCAAATAATGTAGTAAATATAACTAAACCAAAAGGCATTGCAACTTCCCAGTTTTCTAAATTAAATCTTTTCTTACCAATCAAGTAAAGGGCAGCAGATAATGAAGTTCCTAGAATAACGCCATTTCTAATATTATGAGATAGTCTTTCCATGTGCATATCAGCTAGATATTGAGCTACGCCAGCATCACATTGGGCAGTAACTACGGCTTCAGACTTAAATCGAGGCATATGCTATCGCTAATAATCTATGCTATCCTACTATTTAATGTTGGCTATGCTAGTCCCCACCGGCAACGTTTGAGGATTCAACGGAATAGGTGAGCTTCAGCACCGAAAGCGCGACCTGGGTGAACTCCAATGTTTCCTGAAACTGAGGACATAGAACTGAATGTGCCACCTAAATCTGCTCCACGAATTGGTGGAGCAATATAATTAGCTTCCATACGCAATGGTGAAGTCTTAGGAATTAGATGAGCAACCTTGGGTGCGGAAGGCATTACTGGTGCTGGGCGAATTGGTAAATTTTGTAGTGGTTGGGTGCGAGCTCCTTGAGATCGGCTTTCTGCAGCTAACTTCTTAGATATACCAGATCTGTCAAATCCAGAAATTGTTGCAGCTGGACCACTGTTTGCTCGCATGAACTCAGTCATTCTGAGATCCTTTTGCGCGCGCACAGCGTGACTAGCAGATACCTGTGCAGCACTTGGTCTAAAGGCTGCGTGGTCTGCCTCGAATCGAGGATTGCCACCGAATGAATGAGAAGGTCCATGATTATTAACTGAACCTATGTATCTCTCAGCCTTCATGGGGGCCATATTCGAAACATCGACGGTTCGTCCTGGACCGTATATCTCCATTGTGTGAGACGGTCTACTATACTGAGCCGATGGAGTCCAGTTACTGGAACGAAGATTATAACGAGATATATCTTGATCTTTGCGCGCGTAATCTGCATCTAATCTAACCCGTGCGCGTGAAGGGGCATCAGGAACTGCAGGTAGTGGAGTATTAGGAACTATACCTTGTCCAGCGCCACGACCAGCAGCGAAATCAGAAAGTGTGTATCTCTGAGGGCCTGGAATATTGAGTGTAGGAATGTTAGGCAATACTGGAGGTGCTGGTCTTGGACCTGCTGCTACTAATCCTTGTCCTTCTGCATTGTGAGCAGGTAAACTGTCCTTTGCAATATTAATGGAAGGGAATGCTGCAAGCCTTGGCGTATTGGGCAAATTTCTAGTCATAGAGTTACGATCAACGATTCGCATGATATCTTATATTCAACACGACTACTTAAAAGCTTCGTCTTTTATTGGAATTCTAGATCATGGAGAAATATACAATATGGATCCGTATTATCGACTAACTTAAATTTTAGATTGAAATTCCTAATATCTGTATAATAATATTCGAACCCATCCTTTTGATATGTCTCAGCACTCCTATATTTTTCATTATTAAATGCCTTATTTCCTCCTTCATCATATTTGTAATCATCACTTTTTACTTTAATGAGAAATCCTGGGGCGTGTTGTTTAAGAACTTTTTCAGCGTTTACACAAAAGACAGTTCCTAATGGAATTAAGTCAACTTCTGGATCACCGACTATCATTGAATTCTTAAAAAGAAAGCCTGGATATACTTTACTGCGGAAGGGGTCTATCTGTGATGGAATCTTCCATAGTCCTTCCCTATTATCCCAGTCCTCAGTTGATTTTAATTTTATTAGATATTCATTAACACTAGATCCTTCTTCTTCTAAATCTTCAATTAACCACCACCGGTGAACAGGATGATTTACTACCATGGGTTCTACTTGAGTTAATATATGTTCTTCAGGTAGATGGGTCCAAGAATTAATGCCTACTCCGGAATGAATTTCGCCCATCATAAATTCGGGACATTCAAAGACTTTCCATTTCTTAGATCGTGCATTATAATCTATTAGTAAATAAACTTGATTCCCCCAATCGATAGTTTGATCATCAGGTTTAGGAAAACCATATTTTTGTTCGAAGATATATGGATGCAAATTCATATAATCAGTAACCTGGATTTTACTATCATGCATTCTTTGATCCCAGACCTTGGGTTCGAAATCTATGAATATACTATTATTTGAAATTACAAAATCTCCAGGACTATACTCTAGAGAACTTCGCATCTCGCTTATAGCTCGCACTTTGTCGGCCATGTAAGGAAGTAAGGTAATCACCTATTTATGCTTTCAACATAAAGAATGCGCCACCGGCGATCATGACAGCCACACCAAATCCAAATAGTGGACCTCTAGCTTGGGGCTTCAAGTCTTCCGCTGAAAACTCATTGTCTTCAAGACCCGTGTAGCTCATTTCTGGAGGATTCCATGAAAGCATTGTATCTGGAGTTTCCTCTGAATTGAATGCTCCTGTCAGTTCTTCAGAAGATAAATAACTTCCATCAGTTCCCATATCAGATTCTGAGTAGGGATCGAAAGGCTTAAAGCCCATATTATTAGCAACGAATCCGGCTTCACCAGACAGACCAGAAATTGGAGCTATCGTGGCTAAATGGGAGGGAACTGCAGTATCAGAAAATGCCATATTATTTTGACCTGCTAACCCAGTAGAATGTGTGAGGTGTGTTCCGTCTGCTCCGGAAACATTTGTGCCTGACTCTCCCACTGGCATAGCGTGTATGTTTCCACCAGAATGTTTTACTCTACGATCACCTCGGATCTTTCCAATTCTAATATATCCTGACTCTCGGAAATACTCTGGTGCGTATGCTACTACCTCTCCTCGCTGTGCTGCGTTTACTCCTTGGAGGATCCGCTTCACACGCTCGCGGTCAGTTCCGAAGGATAATTGTTCCTCTAATGCTTTCAGATCACGAGAGTTAATAACATTGTGAGTTAAATAAACTGCAGCTTGAGATAATGCTTCCTTATTACAGGCAGCTGGGCGCTGTGTAATTAATGTAGTTCCATAACCGAGTCCCCTACCAAGCTTACAAAGTCTAACTATAGAATTAAATGAAATAGGTTTACCTTGTTGTGGAACGAAATCTTGACACTCTTCAAAAATAGTCATTAAAGTTTTCTTGTGGCTAAGTCCGATCTTTGCATTAATTAACGCTTCGCAATAATCAGAAATTAGTAGTTGTTGCTTAGGCAGTGTGCAATTTCCTACATCAATAATTAATGACTTATTTCCATTAGCTAATTTGCTAACTAATAAATTCATATCTAATGTCTCATCCTCACGAGGACTTATAGATTCTACATTGGGTAGCGAATCTAATCCTAAGTGCGCGGAAAGAACATCGAAACATACGAATTGTAATTTTGCCCGCTCCATTTCTTCCATTAAGACTCCAGCAGTGTAGGATTTACCAGATCCTCGCTTTCCCGTAATGAAAATTACTTGTGAAGATATAGATTTTTCCCCATATGCAGGAAACTTAATGTGATCGCCCAAGGTTATGTCTGTCATAATACTCAATAGTTACTCCGCACACCTGTTATTTAAGACTTCACATAGAAACAGGACATTATTTACTTGTCTTTCCTGTGCATCTGTTTTTTCCTCTACCCTGGGTGATGTCAATTAATGTTCCAGCTCCAATGGTAGTATTTGTTTGCGGATTCCAAAATAACCCAAAAGATGTAGAACAATCCTCGGTTTCATATTTACTTCCATAATATTCTTTAAGTTGATTGCGGCAACTTATCATAGCGCGCTCCATTCCATATCCAGCGGGTGATATAGTCCCTTCAGGAGTGATCGGAACTGTGAAACAATAATAAACTGGGCCATATTCTCTAAATCTCTCATCCCAGGCTCCGCAATATGTATTCCCTGCTGGAGAGCCTTTCGTCCCTATCGATATATCGTCATCGGCAATCATGAAAGTGACACAACTCTTAACTTTCCATTTTCCTGAAACAATGAACTCCTCCATATTATTCAAAGCAAATCTCATAGCTTGTCCCGCCTGTGTTCCACCTCGTGGTGCGAATGGATCTGGGCCATCTTCTGGAGGATTCAGAAAATATGCAATTGCAGCATCGTAATCGTTAGAAGGTCCTGGCCAAATACTCCACGACGACGTATCATATCCTACCACTTGAAAGTAATGTCCTTCTTCTGCGCAAGCCTCTATTATACTAACAGCAATAACTTTAGCCATTTCCGAACGCTGCATAGGAGTAAATCCTGGCTTGAATCCCATATCGGCCGAACCCATGGATCCAGAACAATCACAAATAAAATTAATAAAGGTAGCTTCCCCCTCAGTCGGTTTTCCTGATGGTGTAGGTTGATCTACTCTTTGCATAGGATTGCCTTCTAAAATTCCTGGCACAACAGACTCAGGAATTAATCTAGATTCAGGATCTATTCCTGGCAACCAACCTTTGTGCCCAGTAGGTTCTACAGGAAATTTAATTTTCTTAGGAGCTGGGAATATCATGTCCCGCATAGCTTCAACAATTATTTCAAGAGGATTTTTAAACTCTGGATAGACTCCATTTTCTGGCTTTATCTCAGCTTCTGATAACCACGCATACGGATCCTTTGCTATTATTGCTGCTTGCTCAAATGTGCCACTCATACTTCAAGACCTCCCTTACTTCCTCAGTTATTCATCTACTTAATACTACTTTCTTTTTCCCGATCCTCTAGTTCCAACATCCATTGATTGTGCTATCCCTTCCGATCCTGTGCTATCAGCAACTCCCTTTAACATGGCCTTTCCAAATTTCATTTGACTATCAATTCCCCAATTAGGACACGCTCTAAATCCATCAGATGTAGTAAATGGTGCCCATATCTTTCCAATACCTGCTGGTGGTGGCGGATAGTCCGCCAGCTCATGGGCTAATTCTGTATCAAAAGCCTTTTGAGTATAATATCGTGGATTACCAGTTACGAGTCCCGTTGCTGAGTTCACCCACCCTAGTGACGATCTATAATTCATAATCCCTTGCTCATCAAAGATTTCATTACAAGTCTGACAGCGCATGACCGTATAAACAGTCATAATGGATTCGTCTATATATTGCACACCAGATAAAACTGAATGTGTGGGTATTAATTTCTTTTGTGCTCCTTGAACTAATTTAGTAACCTTTCCATTAAGTGTGCATATTGGTAATCTCATTTTACTTACAAAATATGTAGGAAGGAAACTAGTGTTTTTCTTGGTTTCAATTGGCACAAATCTTGTTTTTCCATCTGATTTCAGCTTAACTCCACGAAGCTTCCTCCAAAATTCTGTAGAGAATACTGATTCATCACCAGTAGATGTTGAGATTGAACAAGGAGTCCCTGCAAGAACTGGTATTAATCTTTCTTCTAAATGCCTTTCAGATAAAAACTTAGGAGTAAATAGATGGTCTGCATATGAACGGTTCCTGTTCCAATGGTTACCAAAATCCATGAAGGTATAGGTTCCTCTGGAGAAATTATTAAGAGTTTTACACAATGTTGCTAGCCATTGTTTACCTTCTTTTTCATTTTGATTTATAAATAGGTAACGGGGCACTAACTCACCTGCGCCATTTAACGCTTCGGATGAATAATCTACCCATCCATGATACTTATTATTCATTAGGACTCCTCTTTCGCTGGATCCTTCAAATGAAATTTGACTAACTTCCTCTTTGACTATTCCATTCGCATAATTAGTTATTATAGCTACTACATCTGATCTACCCAGATCAATAAGATCTTGAATTGTGGTGTTTTTATCTATTAGGGTATCTGGAGTAAATTCACCTAGTGCATTTAATTCATCACAATCTATTGTCTCTAGAGCTTCTTCTACTACAGGATCATTTGGACAAAATTCTATGCCTCCCTGATTAATTGGAAGTTCTGAAATATCTTCTATAAATGATTGAAGTGAAAACTTAGCTGGAAGATATAAACTGTATTGATAAGTCTCATCCATATGTTCTCGAGGGCGCATCTCTAATGTAAGTCTATAAATAGGTTTTCCGGCATATTTCTTTCGTTGAAATACGCAACCTGGAGGATCGTGTTGTGTGCAGACACAGCTTCCTTTAGCTTGACACCTAGGATTGAAAGTCAACGGGTTTGGACTAGTAATAATTGGCCTCATAGTATCATTTTCTGTGTCGTATTTTTGTTTATACCTCGCTCCGTGTTGTCTACCGTATTCATCTGTCGATGTGCACCAATAACTAGTTCCTAATTCTCTCCCTATTTTGAAATCCCACCTACTACTGACATCATATCTCCTATGAGAATACTCAGTGCAGATCCATCTTTGTGGAGACGGCCATCTTAGAAGCTCCATTGGAGATATAGGAAATTTTCTCACCTTTGGCTTCGCTACACAATTAGCGTCATTGGGTTCCATTAATTTTTTACTACTATAGGCTACATTAAGACTAGGAATTTCTTTCATCCACTCTATGTAGTCCTGATTGCGATTAACATAACTGGAGGAATTAGTTTTTGAGTTGTTTGAGTATTCAAAGGCAGTAGGAGTAACTAATACAGATTTGGGAGTCTGAGACGTTCTTGATAAATTAGCATTAGTCATGTGCGTATTTTGATTAACTGAAATGGCTCCATCCTTCTGGGGACTACTAAAGAATTGAGTTACGTCCAAACTGCGTGTAAAATGTTCTGCATAGGAAGATTTCCCGCAGCCCACTACTGTAAAATCACCATTATTACATTTATTACAATAACCGGCATTTTTTAAATGAGTTGTATGACATGAATTACATGAGTATACTGTATTACATTTAACTCTTGCTAAAGTTGGATAAGTTCCTCCATATGATGATTGAAAGCCACCTCCTTTCAGATATTTTCTAAAAGATAATGCTTCATTGCCCATCGATCCTGGTTGGTAGTAACCTAAATATTCAAATTCCCATAGATTCATCCAATCCCTTCGAAGACAGTGGGGACAAACATATATTCCTGTTTCACCTGCATCCGCTGGAAGGATCGGTCGGTGACCTTTAGAGAATTTCAGAATATTATTGATAATTTGTTCGGTATTATCTACGAAATGCCCAGTAATAGCTCTAAGATTCTTAGATTCTATATCTTTGGGATTTTTTCGATCAGCCTTAAAAACAAGTCTAAAGTTTTGCTTTAGTATATTCTTACCTTCCTCCGAATTAAAAGGATTTGTTGCATAGCCCATATTATTTCTCTCCTATTTATTTTAAGTGAATTCAAATATTCCTGCCATAGTTGGTGCATACGCATCAATCCAAGCATCACCCGCTGCATAACCAAATTTAGGTTTATTAGTCTGTGTTCCCCAACCATGATTTGCATAGTGACCGCACCAACCATTTAAGAGTAAATGGACAATTTGTATTCTATTGTTATCTCCTCTAATTTTCTCATCCCAACTTGCTTCAGTTTCTGATTGATTCCAATGCCCCCAACAAGAACTAATATAAACTCCTGTTAATGGTGAAATGTCATCAAAATATCTAACCTCATACCAATTACCTGCGATCTTAATTTCTAACATAGGTTGATAATATGGTGTATAATTAAATGGTTCTGGTTTAGAAGAATCTTTCTGCTCTTTTAGTAAATCACTCTTAGTCTTTCCATCATATGTCTTAATATCCTCAACGGTATATGTTTTCGACGTAGATAATTTAGGATAGTAGCTACTGCCTCCTATATCTCTAAGTCTAACTTGTCTATACTCTTTATCTTGTTTCAGACAAACAGAATGTGCTAATGATGGAAAATATTGAACTCCACGACCTAATCCTTGATGAAGATGCCATAATGGTGCATCTTCTGGTAGATCATCTGAAATTCTATTATCACTTATTATCTTTCCAGCATAAGTTCTTAAATTTGTTAATAATTCTCCATCTTTGTAAAGATCGTTACTAGATCTCATAAACATAGATAGATGATTTCCGAATATCATTGAAGATTTATATGTCTCAACGTCTTCATCACTAAGTTTTCTAGAAAGAGCTGTTCCGTTCATCACATTATAATTAACCATAATATCTGATATCATATTCATCCACATACAAGCGTCTGAGTCATCGACAGGAATGTCTTGAAGTGCGACTTTCCAAGAAACTGCCGATTGTCCTGGATGAATATTATTGTGTCCAATTTCGTGAGCTAAAGTAAAACCTGCCACGAATTGAATGGCTTCATCAACTATTCTCGCATCGAAATTATGATAATTCTCTGGAATACACATTGCCATATATTGTGGAGGTAAAAATATCTTTCCCATATTGGTAGCAGGTCCGTGATATCCGGATCCGATGGAGAAAGTAGTTATCGCCCCACCATTGTTTAATGATAATCCACTTGGATCTTGTTGTTCAACAATATAAGACCACGCATCTATCATAGATGCTGGCGCATTTAATTCCGCCGTATATTGAGCTTCAGACTGGGCATCAAAAAATGATTTAATACTCATGTATTCAAGCCCCTTGGGTGCTCCTTCGTATGGCTTCTCTAAATAATGAATTATACGCATTTACATCGGCTTCAGTTATATTACCAGAATCTAGATAAATTGTTTCAGAGCCCTCCCCTGACTGATAATAGTCTTCATTATCTATAGATACGAAAGTTCCGGGGATATCTATTTTATTTCCGAGCAAATCGAAGTTCTCTAAGAAAGCACTTGTTATCCCATATGTTGTTACTAATGAAACCTTCTTAGAATAATCATCGTCATCGGTCTTAATATTAGCTGCGACCCATACCCATAATCTTAGTTCATCTCCGGGAATTTGAGTAGCATCCCTATCGATTAAATCTTTCTCCTTCATTAGAAGTAAGAGGGAATTAGCTCCTCTAGAATTCGGATGGTGCTGTAACTCAAAACAAAAGATAGCACCCTTAGATGTAAATACATCTTTCATCCATGTTGAAGCTGTTACTTTTTCAATAGCCTCTGTGGGCTCCATCGTTGGGTTCTTTAAGATAGATTCCAAAGATGATTCTATATCTTCCATTGTTACTCCGAAATCTAAACTGGTTTCGAATATAGTTCCACGGTCGGGATCAATAACCACTCCTGAACCGGTCCAACCACTGAAGGCATCAGTTACTGCATCAGTGTCGGACAAATATGTTCCTGGAGATCTGGCTGTTTTAGAGCTAATAGAAACGAAATCATTATTATAATCTTGATCGTGAGTATAGGATCCAGTAATTCTCATCTTTTGGTTAGACATTTGATAAGAGAATGCGGAGGCACCCGCAACGTCAAACAGTGTTTCATAGCTATCATCTGGAATCAATGTCTGAACATCGAAATCATTATCTATCTTACCGAACAATTGTCCATAGCCACCTATTGCATCATTATATGTAGAATTAATTGCTACTCCAGGATTTGGCTGAACAATATACTTATTTACTAAGTCACTGTTGTCCCACAGATTATATGAGGATAATGCATAAGTCACATTAGATGTTTCTTCTGGATTCAAGTTAAAAGAAGCTCCTACGAATGCTTGAATTCTAGATTCTAATAATCCTAATAAATATGTTCTATCATCAGTAAATAGTAATGGATCATTTGCGATCTTTCCACGCAAGTAATAATAATCATAAAGGCTGTAATCTAGTTGAATAGCTTCTTCTGTGGCTGCCACCTCAACACCGTGTCCAAGAGGATTTATGTCTCTTGTTGGAGCATTCATAGCCTTGAAATATGTATTATATCTAGTCTGATAAGTCATTCCATCGTCTTGGCGAAGGCAATCTCCTGAGTTAGCTTTCTTTTCCATCTCGACTACCATGGCTGCAATATGCCAGTGAATTGGTGTAGTTTTATTAGAATCTGCAATAGCTAATGAACCATTAAGGACTTCCTTCAAAGGATGTAGAACTTTTTTCTCGTATTCAGCAAAGTTCCCCGATGATTGTAATATAGAAACACACCTTTGGAAATATGAATCCCATACATCCAATAATGTATTTTTCCTATTTTTCCCATATGGGTTATTAGTTTCGTCGGCTAAGGGCTGCCATACCCCGCTCGATGCCTTAGTCGACGGTAACTCTGGCGCTGTTTTCACATATCCAGCTACAATTAATTCCTTAATTAACTCTTGTTCGGAAGTTAACGATCCCATAGCTTTATCTACTAAACCGGTATCTCTACCTTTTGGGTCATTCCCTGCTCTGGCTGGACCCATACGATGACCTACTACATATGGTAGAGCATCTAAAATCTCTGTTCGTGTTACGAAGTCTTTTCCTCGAAGGAAAGCGAAAGCTCGTGAAAGTTTAACTAGGGATTTAGTGAATCGGAAACCTAGGACTCTCTTGAATAATGTTGGTGTTTGCATTGGCTTGCTTTCTTCGTTTATATCTCCGAAAGCCTGAGCATTGTCCTTAAATCCAGCAGGTATCTGCGCATCTAATAACTCCAGGTTAGATGCCTTAGATATATCAATCAACGGACTGCTGTGAATTGTTCGAGCCTCTGGTAACTCTATATTTCTGTTCGAGTTACCTGACTCATTTTGCAGTGGTTTGGTCATAAATCTTTGTGTAAACATTACAGAAAGTAATGAGATATCTCTTAGACCATTATAATTATTTAAGTCTCCGCCGGTATTGTTAAATGGAATCTCTTCAATTTGTTTCCATAATTTCATCAAGTCCAAAATTCTGAGAGATTCGGCTTTCTCATATGAATCACTAGCAATTCCTATGGTTGTATCAAAGATAATTTTATCTTGTGGTTGAGATATAGCCTCCTTCTCCATAGAACTTGTAGAAATACTTTCGGGATTATACTGGGAGTTTAATTGAATATACTTCTGACCTAAAGTTAAGGTAGAGAATATTAACTCCATGTCGATACGATCTACGAAAGCTAAATCGTTTCCTTTTTGGTGAGGGTTAGTATCCATCCAAGCTACGAAATCTGGAGATCTAAAGGATCTTCCTCGATATTCCACTTCTTTCTCTGCAATTAGACCTAGTATAGCATCTTCTACACCAGATTGTGAACGGTTTGCTTCGTTAAAGAATTTAACTGGCTGTGTAACGACTGGTCGTGGAATTGGCTCGAATTCATAACTGGAAATAGTCTTGTCTTTATTGATTGGATCTTTGCGTGAAACTTGTCTTATATCCATACCATAAAGAACCTCATCTGCTCTCTTATCATAGTCGATCTTTGCCGTTCCAATCTCTCTAAGCATTTCTCCTTTAATTTCAGTCCAACCGGCTGGATTATCCTCATCTTTTTTAACTCGTGCATCATAATAATGAGTCATCAACCATTCTCTTAAGTCATAACCTTCATTGCGTCCAGCATCTGTTCGAAGATTTAATCTAGTAACCTCGTCCGCCAATGTGGATCCATCAGGAACGGTAATTCCGGATCCAAGAATTCTAGTATAATTGACTGTATACAAGGCTTTATATTCAGAATACTTTTTATTTGGATGGGGCTGACCTTCCGCGATCCTTCCATCTCCATTAGCAAAGGCTTCAAGACCCAAGTTGATCGGTAAGATATGGTATTCGTAATATTCAGATCCGTCTAGTGGGCTCGTTAGCGTTTCTTTCCAAATCCATACATTTAATAATGCTTTACGAAAGTCCCCTGGATTCATGGACCCAATTTTCCACTTCTGTGTCTCTCCACCAGAAGTCTGTGGGACTTCATATTTCCTCTGTAAGAAGGTATTATCGAATAGATAGGATCCTGAAACTGTGTCTTCGTCTGAACCTTCGTCATTTAGAATTAATTTTCTGTCCATCTTAGATCCAGTTTCTTCATGGTAGGTATACCACTCGGTGAATCTCCAATTCTCCCAGGCAACTCTAATTCCATCATTATTATTATTTAGATACGCCTCATATTCTTGACCCATTTCGAATGTAAAGAATGTTGAATCCGGATCTGACGGGGTCTTTGGAATAAATCTATTTTCTGCATCGAATCCGTAGCTGTTAGCCAATAGCAAACCAGCTGATTCTACGACAGTAGTTTTTCCAGTTCCTGGAATACCTGATAATCTGCAAGTTGAATCCTTCATTAACCATGCAGCTATGAATGCTTCTGCTTGACGTGGATCATCGAAACCGAAAACAGTAGTTAGGCTTCTATTGATCCTCCGAATATTAGATAATCTCTTAGCTTGTCGTGCTCTCGTCTTATCATCTACAAAATTGGATTTTAATTTTTGAATGTGATTTGCTATTACCTTTTTAATTTTTTCATCACTAAACTTGTCAACTGGAGACAAAGAATATTTCTCAATAGAAGATAGTGATTGCTTTCCTCCAGTATTGGTTAAGAAATCTTCTCCATCTCTATATTGAACGAATTTAATCCCATCTTTTGTTCTTCCACCAAATACGAGTGCGTTATTTGCGTTATCCATGGTTTCGAACTCTGCTATGTCTGCGTGTTCCTTTAGCAGTTCTAGCATTTCATCTCCTAAATAAGTAGAGAGTAAACTATTGATCATTTTATTATCAGGTTCTACGCTTTGTTCATCAAGAGATTCATCCAATGTTCCTGATTGCTCCACTAATTCTTCAATTAATCCGCCTTCAGGAAGTATTTGCTCAGTTAGTTCTTCGGATCCATCAACAGGTTCTTCTTTCTTTATATCGGCCATATTATGCACTCTCCTTCCAAAGCAATTTGAATTTAACTAATCCTAAATCTGGATCTGGGTTTGGTAAAATTACATTTATATTTTTATGTTCATCTTCAAAAATAAATCCACCTGTTCCACATTCTATTCTCTCACCAGCTGAATCTTCATATGACATCAGCTTCATGATATTTAGGGGAATATTCTTCATTGTTCTTTCCACCCTCATCTCATTAGGTAGTTCGGCAGCGGTAAATCCCTTTCCTCTACTTGCGTATGTATTAACCTTTATTTGAGTAATTAATCCTGTGAGTTCCTGTTGATTACCATTTTCTATAGCTGAAAATCCTCTATTTACTTCATCAGGCATAATAATGGTTTCTCCGCTCTTAAATTCTATCTTAGCTTGATCACTATCCTTTGAAATCCAAATGGACGAAATTGACTTTCCTCGAGAAACCTTGGCAGGTTCTATTAATTCAGTAGTTGGTTCTCCAGTAAATGGATCATTAGTAATAGATCGTAATGCTAAATATCTTTCATCACACGGGAATACTAGCTTTTCTGAACTGAATTCGTTGAGGGAGTAATTAAAGCCAGTATAAGTATCCGTATTGGACACTACGAATAACTCTAATTCTATGTATTGCTTAGTTATATCAATTTCTTTCGCTGTGGATGGATCAAATGGAATTGCTTGGAACATTAAGGGGAGCTTCTTGGCTAATGAATCTGCATTAAAGTAACCAACCTCTACTTCAGTTCCGAAACTTGTCCAAGCATCAGGGTATGAATCAGTAATTAATTCTTTAGCAGGATAAGTTATTAAGGATCTCTGATACCAGTCTACAGCCATATTAGTATCTATTATGCTGTGAGGTGCTACATCCGGTGAATCTCCACGAATGTCCGTCATTATATTTATTGGAAGAATCATTGAACCCTTTGCAGCTCCAACTTCTACTTTTAATTCTGTGGATCCTTTTTTGAACCATGCATCAACCTTTGTTACCATTTGTTGTGTTACATCATCATGATACTTTTTAATATCTATATCGCCTATACTAGTGAAGATGGAAAAACTAATTCCGTTTAGTATATCATTATCAATAAAAGAAAACCTACAATCTTTAGATACAGTTACGGGAGGTTTATCTCTATCCCATTTATATTCTTTCCACTCTGGCTTACTTTTTCCATTAGTATTAATTAATAAAATAGAGCCCGCTTGGAATGCTAATTGAATAACCTTGGGATACTGCTTAATAAAATTAGTAGGGAGTTTTACCTTCTTTTTCATTTTCATGGCACCGATCATAGTTTTTTCCTGATCTTTCATAATTTTATCATAAACTTTTTGATCTGGAGTGATATTTAACACTAGCCAACTCTTGCCCATTGGAAATACATCTTTCTTAGTAAAATCATTAATTGTTACCTTAACTCCCTCTGGACTAAATGACCTCTTTGGTTTAGTAGGTGTTTTGCCTGTCGTAGCAGTGAGTTCTGCACTGGCAATTGGTTTTACATTTTTAACAGATTTCGCAGTTGCAGTGGCTCTGGACGGTGCAGCACCTAATAGTGTAGACATCGTCGGGGAGGGATCATCAACCAATGCAGTAAGTATATCATTAAACTGAGCTGGAGAGCTTTGCCCTGCAGCCCAGAATCCTAAACCGGAATAATCTGGACTTGTTGTTTCACTAGTAGATGGAAATTGTGGTTTTGGTTTAGGGGGATGCATTCGGCCCCCAGCTTTAGATGCGTTTCCATATGAAGCTAAAGACCTAAGAACCCATAATGCGGGTCTAGCCTTGTCTGTGAATGATAATACTGCACTAGGATCATTTATCTGTTGCCAAAGTGAAGCGGAACCATTATTACTAAACGCATACTCTACTGAAGGGACTTTAACTTCTGTATCTGGTGCTAATGTTGCTAGAGCTGTTGCCGGATGCCTGATAGAATATAATATGCTTGTTAGAGGATAACCGAAATACCTAAATGGTCTTTTTCCAGAATATAAGTCAGGGGATGTTTTGATTTCTTGTTCCCATTTACTTCGGAAGTAAAAATATTGTAACATATTTTTTCTGTCTGAAGTATTTTGTGCCGGTCCTGCTCCGTGAATTAGATTTCGAATGAATACATAAGGTGTATTCCAGGCCCATTCTTCTGCTCCTGCAACTTGTCTCTTTAGGGCACCATTTCTAGTTATAGCCAACAATCCAGATTTAGCATCAGTTAATTGTTTAATTGCTTTCTTAGAAAGTCCTAAATTATCAAATGCATTCTCAAATGGAGTAATTAATTTAAGTGGTTTAGATAGCTCCCCCGCATCCGGGCCCTGAAGCGTCATATCAATTTTAGAATATATGCTCGGTGTAGTTAATTGTGCTTGCACCCCATCATACCACTCACCAAATGCGAACATAACAGAACTTTGTTGATTAGCCGTAATTTGATCATAATTATTTGACATACTTCCCATATTCATGCCAGGGGCGTTAGGAATTGTGGGTGAATTCTTTTTTATGATTGGTCGATATCCTGAGTCAGTAATTAATCTTACCATAGACTGTGCATTCCAACCAAACTTAAGCGTCATATCCCAACCCACCGCATTAGTAATAGTTTGGCCATTGTCAGGAGTCTTGATTCCTACTAGTCCAATGTTGTCAGAGTCCTTAAGTGGTGGAGCCTTAACGGTCATTAATAAATTGTCCGGCATTTGAGTCATTGGAAATCCTAATGAATATGCATAATCGGATACTGCAAACCACTTTGTGAAAGACATAGTTTTCAATGGATCCATACTAGGTAGTCCGGTTGCCTACTATATTAAGTTTGGTGTTCTATATCTGTCTGCCGCTATTTCTAAGATCTGCGATTATTTCTGCACGAGCAAAACGATAGACCCTATCCAGCCATTGAATTCTTCTTTTGAATAAATTAACTATAACCTTGATCTCGGGATATCTCGACGAATAGATATCTAACGCGCGCACGAAGTCAATCAAGTTAGAATCGGCCCAAACTTTAATTCCTGTATCCGTCAGAGAGTCTATAAAATCTCTATCCATCAACATTTTATCTAAGAGAACCAAATTAGATTCTGTTCCACTAGGAATGTAATGAGGGTGGAGATCCATAAATCTCTCAGTTAATTCTATATAACTTCTAATATGAACCTTACGACTCCAGGATAACCAATCCTCCATACGATTGCTACAATAACGAACCCACACTGGATTCAATTTAATGTCTTCACTCATCATCATCCGACCCCTCGCCAATTACTTCGTAATATTCTTCGGCAAGGTCCAGACCTAAATCTTCTGTTTGATCTTCGATTACATCTTCGTTTTCATAGCCTTGTTCTTCAGCTTCTGTATCATTCAACCAAATAACATCTTCGGATTCCATCTCTGATTCTGAAAGATCTAAACCTAAGTTTTCCGCCATTTCCTCAGCAGTTTCTAATCTTGTATTCAAGACCGGCTTGGACTCAAAACCAGGCACATTGAGAGGATCATAAGTTCCTAAGTTTTCTGGAATCATTAATTCATTCTCAGTGTCAAAAACTATTTTAGATGAAGTGGCTAATTTCTTTTTCTCAGCTTCCATAGCAAGTTCTATTTCCGATAGATTCTCTTTTACTGCTGGAGCTACACCTGATGCGAAAGCAGTGCTGCTTTCTGAGGTGCTATTAATTTTTAATTGTGTATCGCTAGCTGCTACCTTAGCAGGATCCAACCCTGCAGCCCTAGCTAAATCTTCGAATCCTCTAATTAGCATATCTGGTTCGGGCATCATATCTGTATATGTATATGCGCTTTTCTGAGTCTGATATTCAGGCCCGTCTAGGACTTCTGCCCAATCCACTCCATCGGTAAATGGATTTGCAGTTATTGGAATTGGCCCTTCGTAGGAATTATTGGCGGCGGCGGCATCTAATTCTGCATCTCCATCCTCACTAACTGATTCTCCAAAAGAAAACTCCTCATCGGATAATGTATCCTCATCTGTAACGAATAATCCACTACCATCTCCTTGTGCTTCACGAATCTTAGCCAAGAATGCTTCGTCTTCCTCAGATAAAGCTTGAGTTCGTCCTTCGAAGTATTGTGCTGCATTTTTAATAACTGGTGCGACATCTCCAATAATGCTAGCCAAATCACCTACACCCTGCACAGCGGGCGATCCAGCAAACTCTGAACCGATCTCGTATTTATCGAGGAAATTTAATAATGGAACTAAAACTTGTTGGGACATTTCTGGATCTAGATTATATTTATCTGCTAGTGTTGCTGCATCTTCTCCGTCTTTCAAGAATAACTCTAACAAACTACCCTTTGGAGGTGCCTTCTTTGCCTCTCTTTTGGGTGGAACATCACTTATCTTTCCAGTAACGTCTATAACTGGATTATCACCATGTCCGGCAGGTTTAATGATGTCATCGAAGTCTCCCATATTATCCTCATCCTGATACTGCTATTTAACACTTCTGACCTACATATTCTCCAAGTATTCTTCCATTCCGGCTCTAAGTGCTTCAACCCATGCATCCAACATAGGTTGGTTAGGTTGTCTATTCTCTTTTGGTTCTATTTCTGTAGCTACTACTCGAAGCGTATTAGATAATAATCTTTGTGCAAATAATGTATCTTCATCCTGGGTATCTAATGCTGCTTTGGAAATAAATGTGGACAATTCTTTAGTAACTCTCCTAAGTTCTCGCTCTCGACTAGTTGTCTTCAATCTCATTATATCAAATAAGAATTCTGATTCTACTATGGATATCAATCTTTGTTTAGTCGTTAACTTCTCATTATCCATAACTACTAAAGTATTTCTGAAACTAGGAAAATAAGTATCTACAACTCTCTGATCTTCAATTCCAATTATGTTCATGAATCTTTTGAATTGGCGTTTGAGTGTGACTTCTCGCTCCATCTCTAATAAATCTTTGTAACGACTTAAAGTGTTTTTCTGCTTTAACAAGGCTTCTAATTTAATTAATTGGGGATTAGGATCAGGAATAATTTCTTCTTCTTCTTCATCTTGCTCAAACTTGTAATCTTTCATGCTCATTTTGACTAACCCTCCTTAGCTTAATTATGGGGCAAAGCGGGATCCGCCTTGCTGATTCTGATAATCGCTAAGGAATTTGAAATCTAAATCATATGGATCGCTTGGATTCAAATTTGGTTTGTTTGACTTTGACTCCTCTCTTTCATCCTCAGCTCTTTGAATCCTTCTTGTTTGGTGTCCGATAGTTGTTTCTGCTTCTCTTATGCTAGCCTCTAATTCGGCCATCTTTACATTAACATCATCTATCTGACGCTTATAGTATGTCATGGAACCTATTACTCCTACACCAATTCCAGCCACTGCCCCAATAGCAAAAGCCTTCATAGGGCTAAATGCAGCTCCAATAACTACTTTATCTTCTGCAACAAATTTCTCCGATCCAGGAACGATTCCTCTCGTTTGCATTTCGGCAGTTAATTTTAATAAATCTGCCTGGAAAGCTGCTAGGTTATCTGATTCTAATCTAGTCTGTGACATTGCACCTAATGTTTCAAATAATTCTGTATCGCTCATCTTTTCTACGGACTTTGAAGCGGTTACTGCTATTTGAGGTTCACTTTCTGAATTTTTAACTGCTGAGGATCCGGACACAGGATCTACATTTACTTGTGCAACAGCCTCCGCTTTCGCAACAGTTTCTGCAGTTAATGAGTCGGATTCTTCCGTTGATTCGGCATCCGCTTCAGCTGATTCTTCTTCTCCTTCTGCGGCGAAAACAAGCAGTTCCTCTGTAGAATTAACTATGGTGTCCGTAATTTTCTTAAAGCCACGGATCCCTTTTCCACGCTGGCCTAGAACATATTTTCCTGGACCTGTCATTTCTGCTAATTGGATGAACATAGGAACAGTAATTTCAGTTTCGGAACTCAATAGATCCTTAGTTCCGGAGCCTTTGATACCTTTCTGATAACGACGAATGAAGAATACCATGTAAAAGGCTACTTGTTCTTACTATTTAATAGATTCGGATAATTAGCCGAAACATTCGGCTACTATCTCTTATTCCAACTCGCCTTGGTTGTTCCTACTGATCTTACTGAAATAGTATTCTCCATAAAATTCTTTGATATACCTCTTTCTATGCTTTAGAGCAATAGCCTTAGCACTTTTTCTAGCCATTATATCCACCCAAATATCTTTATTACTACAATACTTGCAAGAATCACATTAATGAAACCCAAGATCGTTCGTGTTAAAGCCAAACTCCCAACATGGCGTTGAGACCACTTATCTACGTCATCACCATTCATTTTCATGATAATCATCTAACCCCCATAAAAATCACGACCATAGAGTAGCGATATCTTCATAAACTTGATTTACATTTGTAGTATCCATAGTTTCTAAAGCAATCACTGTAGCCGTGATCTGTGATAATTTTAATTCCCTCATTTTATCGTATATGCCCATATCGCTAGCCCTCTCTTGAAAGCCTTTTTGAGCCAAATAACGCTCTAATTGAAGTAGATCTAATCTCCACCTAATTCCGCCCTTTCTATCCTTCGATTGTGCGTGACGGAACATAGGACGATTACGAAGGATTCCCACCACTTCTCTTGAAGTGTATCTTCGTGGTTTATGTGATACCATAAAGGAAGATATCTGGGTAGAATATCCATAACCTGCGTGAGCTAAAAGATATTCGACAATATCGAAAACTAATGTTTCGGTCAATGGTAAAGGGCGTTGCCTTTTATCGTCATTAACCATTAGATCACCTCATTCTTCTTCGGAGGCTCTTTCTTCTATTTGTTTTCTGACTCTTTCCTGAGCTTCTTCAGGTAGAGAATCAAATACTATTTGGTGGAGTTCTGTCTTGTATGCATCTTTGGCCTCATCCAAAGTCATACCTTCTCCTTTCTTTTCTATAATGTATTTCTTCTTGTCGCTTTCGAATTGCATTAAATTTAGAATCGCAATATTTTCAGTAGATACATCATGAGACACATACGGCTTTGCAAAAAGCTCGTCTATCTCATTACCTAATGACATTGGGTCGGGCACACCTGGAGATACAAATTCTTCCATGTCTTCATCTAATGCGTGACCTGTGCCGCCCATCCGTTCAATAAATCCCGCTGCACTTCTTCGTGTGACATATAATCCGACCCTAGGCCAGTATCGAGTTTCCTCTGTTGAACTACTCATGATACTTTATTATCATTACTACCTATATAATACTTCTTTCAGGGAGATAACTCTAGCAAGGTATAATTATTTTCAATAGCTTCCATCACTTCCTCTAATTCGCGCGTCGGAGCTTGACCATTAATTATGTAACTATGACCTGTGGCGATCTTTAATTCAAATATCATTCGTAGATACCGATATTCAGGACCAGGAATAGAAGACATATTTTACACCGGAGTAACATAAATCCAACATTTCCAATCACCGGATTCTTGATCGTTCTTAACAGTGAAAATACGAGAAGTAGTTAGCCCACCAACAGCACGAGCTGAATCAGAAATAAATCTACCTTTACATTCTAAGTTCCACGGATCTTGAGAAAATCTTTTTCTATATTCTATTTGTTGATCCGCCTTCATTGGAGTTGGTCTAATGAATCTAGTTAATGTTTTAGGATCCAACTGGACATTTCCAATTATGATGTGAAGTCCTTCTCCGGAACTAGAAATTCTATACCATACATTCCCTTGACCAAATTCATAAGTCAAACTGTCTAGCGCGTGTTGAACCGTCTTGTCTTCAAGACCCACGCTATCCCAGTCGAAAGTTAATCCTACCATGCATCCATTATGGTGAGTTCAGATATATAACGGTTCCTATCTATTGACGATATGCAATCCATATAAGACCTAATATCCCTCCGATGAAGAATCCTACATATTTAGAGCCAGAATTTTCAGTTAGTGTTAATGTATCAGTGGGGGTTTGCTCTGTGCCACCAGGACCTAAGTTATCTTCGGTAGCAAAGAATCCTAAGAATCCTGGATCTTCCTCCCAACCTATACATTTTCTATGTTGGCTACAAGGATTAATAATATCATCATACCATTTACCCCACTCGATGCATTTTGGTTCTCCGATCACTCCCATATACTCACCTACTTACGCCATCAATGCAACGGCAATTACTCCAATACCTATAATCCATAACACCAGATTAGGTTCTTCTTCGGAGACATCACACTCGCCCGAAGGACGAGTTTCGAATCCGATACCTTCTTCGTTAATTCCTGATAACATAGATTCACCTCACAAGGTGGATGAATCTCCGGAGTCATCTGGTGGGAACATAGGATCATGGACACTACCGCCACA
>TARA_R110000824_G_scaffold196246_3_pt1 | contig 22564 bp, 26 predicted proteins | sample TARA_R110000824 | Tara Oceans TARA_R110000824 (sample SAMEA4397747) | marine metagenome | biome: Polar Biome; feature: [MES] marine water layer (ENVO:01000295) within the mesopelagic zone...; material: water (ENVO:00002006), including particulate matter (ENVO:01000060) such...
GGGCTACTCTTGCCGCCGTCTTTTGGACAAGTGTCTCATTGAAGTTGATTTGTTTTTGTAGATTACCAACAACACCCATAGAGGCTCGCATATCCGTTTCCAATGCTACCTTTGAAACAAGACTTCTCTTTTGAGTAAGTTGGACAAGTCTATGTTCCGCGAAATATACTGAATTAGCGGCGGCGGCCTGAGCCTCATACGATATGCTTTGCGCCATCGTCATACCCCTCTGTGCGGACATAACAGCATTCATTGTCTTGTAAGCGATAATAGCATTACCAACGAGAAGACCCATTTCCATGAAGGGCTTAATCATATGTTCATATCCCTTGGATATGGTATAGGTTGTCCCTACGATATTCGTCATCATGCCCGAAGAAAGGGATTTTTCCATTAAGGATAAGAAGGCATATTGTGTATTGTATGCCTTGATGTAGGCAGGGGCTAACTTCTCCCCAATAGAGGCAGAGAGGTTAGTGATAGCCGCCTCTGCCTGCTGTGCTTGAAAGACCGCACTCTCTTGAAATACTCTAAACTCTTCTAAAGCACCGTATTGGGCGCGATAGGCATTCGTCTGCAATTCCGTTAGACGGACTCTGTTCTCCATCAATTTGAGGAACTTGATGTAGTGGCGCGAACCTGCTACATCAACAGCGAGCGCGCGCTTTTCCGAGGCAGTCATTGTATCATAGGAAGGGGTTAATTTTTCAAGAACCGTTGTAAGGCTCATCATAGCAACGTCTTGAGCCTCTATCCCCTCTATGTTAGCGGCGATAGCCTTAGTTGCCTGATTATTGGCGTTTCCGAGACGTTGGTAAATCATACGCAGACCTGTTCCGGCTCTGCTTACTTCTTCACCTGTCTCAAGTAGAAGTGCGGCCTTAGCCGCCATTTCGCCTACTGATTCACCGGCAAGGTGCGCCTGTGCGGCGAATTGATTGAGGACAAAGGTAATGTCTTCCATAGTGGCTACGGAAGTATTCTCAACAGTATTCAATTGGTCTAAGACACGAATACTGTTGGTATAGACAATGTTTGCCTGTTGTTGGGCATCCATCATTTCAAAAGTTGCTCTACTAACACCGCCGAGAAGGAATTGGGTCTGTTGTGCAAGGTTGATGAAACGAGTCATAGCAATTTCGGTTTCCATTTCACCGACTGCGGCCATTAGGAGACCGGCTCTTGTAGCGGCTATAACCGCTTCTTGCTCTCCAAGTATTTCTTTCAGTTGCGCTGAACGTGCGCTTGCTTTGAGGGCTTCTGCCCCCGTAAATCCGAATTGGATACCTAAGTTCTTCGCTGAATCTGCGAATCTATCTACTTCTGCGGCACTATCATTGTAGAACTTACGGACACGGCGTAGTTGTTCTTCAAACTCAAAAAAGTCTGTGACGACTGAATCGACGCCATCTGTTATAGCGGTAAATAATTGCTCAAATCCTTCGGCAATACCACCGACAGCATCAAGCATTATTGCTTGAAGGACAGCACTCTTTTGTTTAGCGTCTTTGAGAAGGCGACCGGCTTGAAATGTTCCTACAATATCAAAGAAGACCCTTGCCGCACCTACTCTCGCCATAAAAAATCACCTATTAGTCAAATTGATTTTTGAGAACCTCACCAAGACCTTGTGCATCCATAAGTCCCCTCTGTTCTCTTTGTTGATTCCTCTTTTCTACGGCCCTCCTCGCATTCTTCTTACCACCCTTCGTCTTTGCATCCTCTGTCTGTTCTTTTATTCTTTCGGATATTTCCGCCGCTATTTCCATATCAAGAGATAATTTATACTTTCCCCCTTCTTGGTCGTATCGGTCAAAAAGGTCGCTAGGAAGAACGCCTTTGTAGGTAGAACAGAGCGACGGCGAAACAAGGGAGATTAGTCCAAAGGGACTGCGCCATCGTCATCATCCCCCCTTACGAAGGAGAGTATGCTTCGTAATTCTTCCGATGTTAGTAGGTTAATATCAAAATCCTCATCAATACAGCATTTGGGTATCCAAGTCTCTATTTGTTGTTGGACACCACCACCGGCCTCATCAAGAAGTTCGGAGAACTGCTCTTGTTGTTCTTCTGTCCAATCCGCAGGGTTTGAACCGAAGTCTCTACACTTTCGGAAAACCTTTGCTTGGATGGATTCAATTTTCAATTTATCCATACCGGAAGCCTGTCTAAACCAAACTTTCCGGCTATCGCTCAATTCTATTTCTTTCTTCTTTACAGGCATTACTTTCACTTCTCTTAACTATACTATACTATTCTATCATTGGTCTTCCCAAACTATGTATGCGATAACATGGTTTGAATCCTTCTTTCTAACTGTATTGATGGAGACAATTTTGTCTGCATTCGCGAATGTAGAACTACGCAACGATGTTTGAATCGTAGCGTCTATGTCGTTAATAGTCCCACTTAGTTGCGTGACTGTTAATTTGGACTTGTCGGTAATAGTGTGAGACACTCAACCACCTCAAGCATCCAAGTCCACAGCCGCCCCACCTTTTAGGCCGGTGGATTCGGAACTGAAAAGGACTTCGGACATTCCATTGTTGTTATCATCAAAGAGGGCATGAAAAGCAACAGTCATTGTCTGCGAATCACGACCACTTACGCTTGTCTGTGGGGCTTCGTAATGAACCTTGTAGAAACTGAATAGTATTTTGTTGAGGGCATCCACTTGAAACAAAATGCTTATTGCGGGATTTACAGCATCTCCGGCGTTGAGATGACCTGCGAGCAATTCTGTAAAGTGCGGCTCATCAACGGCCACATCACCGGAGAGAGTCGCTTTGTGAAAGGTGATGTTTCCTGTAATTTCCCTTAGCGTCATAGGGGGCTTACGAATGCAAGTATCCGAACCTAGACCGTAGGAATTATCCATATCTCTGCTTGTAGTTATTTCAAAGTCAATAGATTGGACTAACTTTGAGTAAGCAGAAGAGGTAGCGAGGTCTTCAAAATTGACGTAGCAACCTACGAAGTGTGCCGCATCTCCTGTATAGTCATATGAGGGTGTCCCAAGAGCCCCGAGAGCAATTGCCGCACCACTTGAGGCAGTAGTTAGGGACTTACAGCCGGTCGTGCTAAAACTTATCATAGCATATTCGCCGACTGATGCACTTATACTTACGCTTTCAATGACTTGTCCTGTATAGGTGTATTCATTATCGTCACGACCTACACGGAAAGTGTAAGAGGGAACGGATGCGTGAGTCATAACCGAGTCGGCGAACTTGTCGGCTACGCCGGGTGTGCCGCCGGGGACATGGCTACCATAAACGCCATGAAGACAAGCCATAGTGAACATATCGGGTTGTAGAGGCATTGAAAGACTACCTTCTGCGTAGTGCTTTGCGTCTGTTGCCTTTGCCGAACCGGCTCTATTCATATCTACCCTTTTCAATAAATCAAAGGATTCTTGAAAGGATTCTTCTTCTACTTCACCAAATCGCTGTGTTCCACTCGGCTCTGTGCCAAAAGTGGCTTCTTTTTCTATTGATACATACCTATTCGCGAGAACCATAATTACACCTCTCTATAATCGTTGGACAGCCCTTCCGTTAGATAAAGCCTTCTAAACTTCCCTTCTCTTCATATCTACCTTTTTCATATAATTAACACGCAGAACATGGGTGCAAACGACCTCGTCATCATCTAATTTTGAATCAAGGGTAGTATCATAACCCGTAATAGTATCAACGCCACCCTCAAGGCCCGTTGAGACATATAACTCATCAAAACACTCTCCAAGAATTGATAGACCGAGACGATAGGCATTGATATAATTTGACCCTCTTGTCGTGACGTAGATTATGACTTGGTATTTCTGCTCTGTCCGTGTGCCTGCGAGCGTAAGGAAATCGGGGGATTCTGTGGTTGCTATGAAGGCATGAACAGACGGAAGGGGAACGCGAGAAATCATACTTGAACTCAAATCATATCCATAAACGATAGAAGAATCATCAACGTGAGTCTTCAAGAAGAATCTATTACTATCTTTTAGAGTATTTACTATCCCCATTCCCGTTTGAAAGACGCTCGTTGTAGCGAAATCGCTTAGGTGCATCTCATCGGGGCTGAAATCACCCTTGCTACTGTAATAGACAGTAGCCCAATCAATTGAGCCATTCGTATTACCCCATTTAACGGTAGCAGAAGACGATGATGCCCCCGTCACCTCTAGGTAATGCTGTGTAGCATCATCATCCTCTATGATTTCACGCATATAGAGGCGGGCTGTGCCACTTGAAGAGAGAGTAAGGCGTAGAAGAACAGGAATGCCCTTATCCTCGCTCATATCAAGGTCAAGGTCTGCCGAACTTACTGTTGTAGTCCCCACAAGGTCTAATTTGCTAAGGTCTCCCTTACTTCTTACTTCTACACGATGAGTCCCGTTATCAAGAATCATTATTGCTTGTCCCGAAGAAGGCGCAGTAGTGACTTTGATACCTGCTATGAGAGTCATACCCGTAGCAACCGCCGCCTGCGCGAGCGTTTGGTTGGTTATGCGCCAATAATCACCCGAAATAGAAGCGGTCCCCGTTGCCGCCCAAGCATTATTATTATGGCCGACAGGGGAAGTGGGGTCATTTCCCGAAATCCTTGAAGTCCAATAATCACTTGTTTTAGCAATCGCCATATTCACACCTCTTGAAATCCATACTTCTTAAGGAACTTGAGTAATTCATCCGGCTCTGTTTTCCATCGCCTTGTTGCGCCCTGCTCAATTTCCTTCATAAAGTCAAGCGTGTCTTTGAAACCGGGATGACGCTTGAGTCTAAACCAAGCAATATCACCTGCTCGCCCCACATGGGTATAGTATTTGGTTGATGAACGAACCATACCGGGTAAATCCGAGGGATAACCTGTTGATTTTCTACCTCTCGCTACTATTGAAGCGATAAATCCCCCTCTACTTCCCTGTATCCCCTGTTTATGGTCTCCCTCGTCGCCTGCGGCGTGGACTCTTACGAAAGTAGCACCCCGCACTTCTTCCACACGGAGAGCCTCTGCTACACGAAGATATATGTCTTTAGATTCACCGGATGGTCCCCAAGGGGGAACGCGAACATCGTATTTGACTTTCTTTTTCAATTTCTTTTTGACTCTTAACATTTCCTCAGTGAGTATTTTTTTGATTAGTGCTTTTGCGAATGCCGGTCCATCCCATCCAAGTCCTCTTAAGGCTATTATAAGATTTTCGTCATCCCAATCGAGTCGCATTTGAAAATTGGTCGGGGTAGAATTACCTTGAACATACTCTCCTGTATGTCCCCTTCCACCATAACGAACCATTCTAATCAACACTTCCCAAATGTGCGAGTCTCATTAGATTTTCATACCCTCTTTCTCGTAGGATATTTGAACGGAGACCCTCGGGACTACCCTGATGAAATACTGTTTCATCCTCAAGGTAATATGCGCCAGCGAGGTCTGCACATACCTCGCGTAGAACGTGCGCCATTTCGCCCTCTTGAACAGTCACGCCGCTTGCGTGGTCTGCGGAAATGCCCGTCACACCCGTTAATTGATTCCCTGCTCTACCTGTCCACGCGAAAGAATCACCGTCAATGTTTCCATTACCCGGCACACCAAAAGCACCGCCCGAAGTCAAATCAACAGTAGTAGCACCTGCGGCGTGTGCGCCATCAAGAGTGGTTTCTGCTATTTCGCGACTCGGCGTATCACGACCGTAATCGCGAAAACATATGTCTATGTCTATGGTAGCCCTTCGTATGCTTGAAGTTAGGCGAGAATCCGCACGACTTCTCTGTCCGCTATCAAGACCAAGTCTCAATCCAACATCAGCCGTTGTGCAATAATACGTCATTTTTACCACTTCAATGATTTATACGATTCTTCAAGACGGCTAAGTAAATCTGCCTTTGTGCCGTCTTCATCAAGACCGTTTTTATTACAGAATGCAATAAGGTCTGCCTTTTTCATTCGCTTCATTTTACTCAATGAGACTGCGCCGGAAATGAGGTCACTTCCCTCATTAACAACGTCAAGCACTTCATCAAGCGTCACTTTTCCATCAGCCATAATAATCTTGTATTTACGGTAGCCCCAATAAACGAGACCCGCACCAATTATAGCCATACCACCATAGTATTTCATTTCTTCAATTTCCATTTCTTTCACCTTCGCTATATTCTATCTGTATCACTCTTGAATGGGGGAGAACTGTAAATGGTCTGCTTTCACCTATCCGATAAATACGGTAGCCATGCTCTGTCTTTTCAATGTTCACCTTCGTATAACACCTCTCGGGTGGCTTATACACAATTTTACCCTTTCTCATCACTGACTCAACCCTAAATTATCTAATGCTGTGACGATTGTATCTATTTTTGCCGCTAATGTGTTAATTGCCGTTTGTGTGCTGGTGAGTTCAGCCGCGGGTGCCGCGGGCGGCATGGCTGTGGTGGGGGCCACGGCGGGTGGTGTGCCTACCACTGTTAGAGTCGGGGCTACTATTGCGGCTGTGCCGTAAAAGCCCATCATAGCCGCGCCACCATCAGCCGCACCAACCCGCGCCATTTCAAGAATACGTTTAGCACTCGGAACTAATTGAGTAGAGATATTACCAAAGGCTATATCAAATACCCCCGAATCGCGCTGTCCGATAGACCACATAGGGTCATCTATCGCATCACTTGTAGGGGGAGAAGTATTATCATTCTGTATGTGAATATGAGCATATGTATTGAAGCGGATATTACCCTCTCTTCCTTGAAAGCGAGAAAACCAAGTTGTTGCGGCGGTATCCTTTACCTCAAGAGTATGGGTTGGGGTTGATTGACCTATACCTACATATCCCCCACTAAATATGGCCGCATAATTAGTATCAGCACCGGCTACCGCTACATCTAATCCAACATTCTTTTGAACCCCTGAAGTCGATGCTGTTAAATCAATATCAATACCCGTATTATTGACGTTTCCTACCATCGTGGGGACATTACTACTCAAATCTAAATCAAGACCTATATTGGTAGCCGTTTGACCGGATGCGGTTATTCCCGTCGCATCAAAATCTATGAATGCGCCTTTTGTTGTAGCCGTTGTAGTGCCGGTAAAGTTTTTATCAACCGTCAATGTTCCGGCCATAGTATCGTCGGCATCATTCTTAACGAATGCGTCATCAACATTTACAGTAAGTGTATCGCCACTCATAGCGGAAGTAGCGTTAGTCCCGCCAGCGATAGTAAGAGTATCACCGGGGGTTATCGCAGTAGAGCCACCATCACCTGCTACTGTTGTGTCGGAAACAGTAAAGGTCAAATCATAGGGGTCTGCATCTGTTCCATCGGAAGTATCTGTCCAATCAATGTCTATACCAGCCCCCTCAACGAACTTCACTTCTTTAGCATTACTAATTGCGACTTCTGTTCCGTCGCCGTCTTCCAAAAAGAAAGAGGTCATACCACCACCACCACCAGCCGCCGCCCACTCGGGGGCAGTTGCGCCACTATTTACAGTCAATACCTGTGCGGCTGACCCAATAGCAATAGTATTCATCGCGCCTTGTTTATTCCCATGAACGATAGAACCGGCGGCTAAGGTATTGAGACCCGTTCCACCACTTAATACCCCCCACCTTAGAGCATGAACATCAGGATAGATGTAAACCCCTTGGGTTAATTGGACAAAGCCCCACGTTCCCTCAATAGTGGGTTTATTCACGCATAGAATAACTGAACCTGTATCCTCTCCTTTGAGGGATGCGCCCGTAGAAACCGTTAAGTCATTTACGTCAAGGGTGCAACCAGCCTTCAATTTGAACCACCCACCTACTGATGCAGGGGAGAGAATCAATTTGTGGTATTTGGCCGTGAAATAAGGACCTGTCCCACTACCCGAATTACCCGAAGCCGGTAGAGTATATCCGCCGGTTGGCGCAATAAGAGTCAATGTAGAATAACCCATATCAAAAATAGTATCGGAAGAAGTATAGACAAGACTTGAACTGCCTCTTCCGGTGAACTTCATTAGTCTGTCTGCGGCAGTCGGGGTAGCACTCGTTGGTTTGAAGGTAACACTGTCTGCGATAGTAAGTGTTTGAAAAGTGATTTCGCTATCGTCCGCAACACTCATGGTTGAGGATTCAGGCTTCACATTCCCGCTACCCGTTAGACTGATTATGGGATAATACCCTCTATCAAAATATACGTTTTGTCCGGTAGTAGTTATGCTGTATGTAATTTTCGTAGCGTCTGTAATAGAAGCCGTTGAACTATTTTCTATGTAGTGCTTATTACTATCATAGGGGGGTGTGCCGGAGAATGTAAGAACGCGTGAAGAGGCACTTGTGGTAGTTAGAACGCAATTCAATTTGAGGCCGTTCAAAGCAACATTTGTTGAGAGACTTATTGTTCCAACATATAGGTTTGAAATAGTATCAATTTCGTTAAGTGCGGCTATATCCCAAGTGCAGTCCGCCGTTCCGGCGGCTGTGAACCTAGCAATATCACCCGCGCCGGGTGCGCTTCCTAAATCCCAATAAGCCCCTGTTGAGGCTGTCCCTGCCCCACCTGTTTTTATCCAAACGTGAATCGCCATTTACATCATTCCATGTTAGTATCCATAGAAGTGATGTAAAATGCCGTTCCCCCCGCTTCTGCTATTAGGTCAAGAGACGCTTGAGCCTGTTTCCTAAAGTCCCCTAGTTGGGCTTGTAGCCTAATATCCTGTTGTCGGAACTCATTTTCGGGGACATACATAGGCATAGTATCAATTAGGACTCTTAGACAATCAACACATACGAGCATTTTCGTTGCGTCATCAGTAAGTGCTGTGCTTACTTGATTAGCGGTCGCAACACCATATAGGTCGCCACGCGATAATTTTGCGACTTGGTTGGTTCGTATAGTCACATATTCAGTAATAGTGCCTTCATTGAGACCCTTCGGTCGGTTGAGTAGGTCTCTTATTTGTGTATTAGTCACGGCCATAATCATTCCTCTTTATCTATTTTGGGTATATCAAGAACATAGCAGTCCTTCGGCGGGCTGTCCGCCCTACCCAAGAAGAAACATAGGCGACTTCTAAAGACTTCGCGAGCGAACTCGCTATTGGGTATCCAATAGGTATTTCCGGCTTCAAGGTATTGTCTGTATTTATGCTTAGACATATACGGTTTAGCCACCCTAAATAGATAGCCAAAACCTTCTTCCCAATGGGATAGTCTATGTTCAAGGTCTTCAACAGACGCTTCTTTCGGAATCGGTATTCCCTTATTCCGTAATTTTCTCGTTAGACTTGCTCTTTTTGCTTTCGTCGCCATTACTATCACTACTCTTCTTTGCTACGCGACTTCGCGAAACCGCCTTTGTCTTAACAGGTTCTTGTGAAGCCAATAGAGCGCGCACTTGCGCCCTACTATCACATTCCCTAACGGCCTTATTAAGGTCGCTAGGAAGGGATTTTCCATACTTACGTTCTGCATACCGTTGAAAGAAGTCCGGTAAAGGGATTTCACCCATTATTTCACCTCAACATCAAGCCTTGACGTTGGTAATTGTGCAGATGCGGTCATTCTTGTTGTCTCCGGCAGTTTGCGAATCCTGTTGTTCGTGGATTACACAACCGAAGTATCCTGTAAGCATCCAATCATAACCAACGCCGGGAATCCGAGTCAATTCTGTCTCCATGAATCCGTCGCCATTGTATGAAAAGAACTCGGCGGTCTCTGCGCCGGGAATCATCAAAATTGCTGTGTCTGCCATATCGGTGTTGCGAGTGTAATAGACGGTGATGTTAGCAATACCGGCCAAGTGGTCTTGAAGACTGCTGACTACGTTTCCGTAGAGAGTAGTGTTTAGAAGAACGCTTCGTAGTGAAGCGGGGACAATAAGAGCCAAAGGCTCGTCACCACTTACGCGACCATTAGCGAAGATTTTGTCCATAGCGGACAGAATATCGGCTTCTGCGTCACCCGATGCGGCATCCCACTCGCTACCTACTGCGGCGGCGACGGTTTGGCCTGCGCCATCCCGTAGTGTATCCATGATTAGGTCGTCAATAATGTCTGCTCGGTTGCGGACTATTGCTAATTGCTGTCGGTCAAGGTTCTCAAAGGACTCTCCACGAAGTAGGGTTGAATCAAGGAAGACACATCGGCCTTGTCCCTTTTTCAAGACTACATCATAAGAGGCAGTTCCGACCTTTGTTGGGTCGGCGACTGCGTTGTCGTCAAGAGGATATGAGAAAGTGCCGTCTGCACCACTATACCACTTGAAGTCCAACCAATTGACGTTGCGGACACCGACTACGTTTGTTCCAACGGAAATAAGAGTGGACTGCAATTGAATGAAGTCTCTTAGAGTCTGTTCAAGGACTGCGTCTCCCGAGGAAAACGGTCCGGTTGCGGCTTCTACATTTAGTATTTGTTCAAGGCTATTATCCATATTATTCATCTCCTTCATTATTCTCAAGCGGTCACATGGCCCGTGGTATTAACTGCAATCATCGTGCCTTCGGAAAGTAATAGTGTTGCGGCATCGGTTTGTTCGGTGTCGCCGTTTCCGTTAGCGACGAGTGCGGATGATGCTTCACCTGTGCCGACATACATACCAATAACTTTACTTGTGTGGTCGTTAGAATCAATACACTGTCCGAGCGCACCTGCATAAACCAAAAGTCCGGTTGTGTAGGTTTGGCTAATTTCGGATTGAACCATCAGGACACCGCCCAATGGGTAGTAAGAAACTGTTGCACCTGCTGTTAGTTGATAAGTTCCGTCAGCCGAGCGTGAAGATTCACCGGCTGATACGCCGATTGCGACTTCACCGTCAGCGCAAATATCCATAGTATTATTTGCGGCGTCGTGAGTTAGTAATTTGCCCGTTCCCTTAACGATTGCGCCGGTCTTTAGTGTTGCGGTTCGTGGTTTATTGCCTGTATCCATTTCAAATCATCTCCTTAACTTGTTCATAAGTGGGGGCGCGAATGCCCGCCTCGGAAGCGGATAGTGAACCATTCCAAGCCTTAACCCATAGGTTGTATGCCTTAGCATATAGTGGCTCGGGGGTCTCAAGGTATCGCTGATTTAACCAATTTGCTACAATGGGCATAGTCTCATTTGCCTCAATGGTTGTTTCAGTCGAAGCCTCTATTGTTTCAATTGGCTTCATTTCAACAGGTGAAGGCTCGGGGTGTGCCTCTGCCCATGAGTCAATAAGGCTTGCGATAACTTCGCTTGATAATTCCTCATGTCCCTTTAGTCCAATCTCTGTTGCTTTTTCTACAAGGCCAATTCTCGCTTCTTCTACCTTAGTGGCTTCTGCGGCTTCGTATTCTGCAATACGAGCGTTAGCGAAGACAAGGTCGGCTTGCACATTTTCAAAATCTACTGTTGAAATGGCGTCTTCCACCGCTTCAATTTGCTCTGCTGATTCGTCAGTCATGTTAATTCCCTCTCGGATATTAGAGCGATTCTCCGTTTGATACATAAAGTCACCGCTAGTTTCCTCTTGTATTGATATTCTCTCCACCGTCTCTATCCGAGCGTCGGGATAAGCGGGTTTATGGACTATTGCTAGATGGTCTAAATCAAAATCACTTCCGAACCACATAGAAAACGAACCATCTTCTGCCTCAATAACCTCATCAGGGATACCTGTTCCGCCAACGGAAACGCCATATTCACTTCTAAGCCAAAGACCCGACTCAAGAGCCTCAAATAATTCTTGTCGGTGGATTTCTCCTACAAAGCGAGTGACCCATGAACCATCAATGTTGTCTATGGTCTCTGCTTCGGTGATGAAACCTACTACGCCTTCATCAATACCCGACATATTGCGAGTGAAATGTCCTTCTTCTGCGGAAGGGTGATTGAGGGTAATATCTGCATCGGGCATTTGTCTAACTGCGAGGTCTGCGCCCTCTCTTGTTAGACCCCAATTATTCTTATTTAGACCACTATGAAATGCAATACCCGTAATGCGAATTATACTCTTTCCCGTATCTGCCTCTACTATTGCCGATACAGAATCAATTTTGATTTGATTAGTGACTGATACACGGACACACTTTCCATTCTTCATTTCTTCGCCGGGTGGGCAAGCATCTCCATAACCCGCCTCTTCTTTGAAGACATGACCTTCATGTGCCGCCATACATTCACCCTCGGAATAACCTACTTCCATACAGCGAGTCATGTATTCTTCATGTGTCTCATCGGGGGAAGGTGTTGGTTCAGCCGCTTCTACGGCTTTTTCTCCGCCACAGGAACAGCCCATTGAAAGGGATGAGTTAATGGGTGTTTTATCAAAGTTACTATTATTCCAATGTATATCTTTTTCATTTTCTTTTCTTTTAGTCATATAATCACCGCTATTCTCGCGTAAAGGTTCAATCAAAGGGATTTGTTGTGTATCCTGTTTCTGTTTCGCGACACTTTATGCACCATTCTCGTCTGTCGTTGATGTGATAAATGCAGGCCAGCATTGATGTGGCCCCTTTACAGATGATTAGACCCACCTCTGCAATACTAAGTCGCCCCATTGTTTAGCCATAGCGTCGGCTATGCCCTCATAAGTCACGCTTCGTTCTTTCCCCTTTCCCGAACCCAACCAATATACCCTCTGCCTTTCGGGGATAGGTAATATCATGGTTTGTTGTTTTACATCATTCGTTATTTGGAGAAGTGGGAGACCCTTTAACCAAAGGCAGGTAGCCTTCTGCTCTTTGTGGCCGAACATATGAGGGTGGATGATTTGGTCGTAATTTCCTATGTCCTCAACAGCATATTTGTGGGGTATTGGGTTTTCAACGCATATTCGCGGTATATCCGCATTGAGAAGAGTATTGAAAAGGGATATGGATTCTGCGAGATGTTTCCAACGCCCCTTGTCCTGATGAAGTCTGCTAACGCCACTATTTGCTATGTAGGTGCAGGGTGGGTGCGCTATCATCAAATCCCAACCATCATCAAGAATCTCTCTAACATCACATTGGTAGTGATAGGGGGAATTATCTGCGGCGGCATCAATATCACAAGACCAAGCATCAAAGCCTCTTTCCCTAAATGCTCTACGGACTACCCCACTAAACTCACAAGCAATAAGGACTCTCTTCATTCTCAATCCCTTCTTATTTGAATGTTGAACCAAGTCAATTCTTTCTGTATCTCTCCATCATCATTGATGAGATATGCGTATAGGTCATAATAGTCATCGGGAAGGTCAGCCAAGGTTATGTTTTCATATCCGTAATCCCCATTAGTGACGTTGTAATTGAGAATGCCGTAGTCTTGGGGAGAATCACCACCTACACTCTCATTCTTATAGGCGAGAAATTGCACCTGCACCTCTTGGGTTTCGTCACAATCCAAATCTACATCACCACCGAATATGAATCCCGTCTTTGATTCATTTATGTAATCCATGTAATAATCGTAGAAAAATGGCTCGCATGGGGGATATTCGCATGAGCCATCATCCTCGTCTGCTTCTGTATTGTAATTTGTAGCCTCATCATCTGTGCATCCGTATATAGGCTCATAGTATTCACATGAGCCATCATCCTCATTTGCTACTGCTTCATAATTGTCTGCTTCGGGGTCTGTGCAACCGTAGCGCGGGAAATCACATGACCCATCATCATGTGTAGCATATTCATCATAATTCACGGATTCGTAATCCATACAACCCCAATACTCTGTGTCTTCCCATAGCCACTCATCCTCTCCGTCACCTGCGGGTGTAAGGTCAATGATTCCACCTAACTCAAGACCACTACCCGCTACAAGAATGAGAATTGGGATAAGAGCCGTTAGTAACTTATGGGTTGCCTTCGCCGCTTCCGTTGCCTTTTCGATGGCTGATGTATTCTCTTTTGTTGCGAGAATGCCGGTAATGTGACTATTGTTGAGAACCCCGTCATCGGCGAGGTCTGCGGCTATATCTTCGGCGGCAACCCCCTCATCCATAGCCTTCTTGATTGCATCCTCATTACTCATTTTCTACCTCTCCTTCTTCGGGTATAGGTTCTTCTTCTGTTGGCCTTCCCTCTTGACTGTCCTCTCTTGGTAATTCACCTATATTACTTGGGGTAGTAGTATCATTTCTCACATCACCATCCAATTCCTCGGGCAGACCTAAAATATCAAGTGATTGATTGAGTGTAATAACCCCGTTTGTGAATCCGAGTGTTGCTCTACGCATTCTATCCAGCCTACCTTCTTCGGCCACCGGCTCAAATGCTACTGTCGGAAGTTCCTCTATGATGTGTGCTATCCCGAGTAATTCAAGGTGTTTTGAAAATAGGGTTCTTATGGATTGGCGCAGAACCTCATGCAGACGAGTTATGGCTTGAACCGACCACATATTCGCATTGAAGGTAGCGGCGAAGGTTGAGCCTCGCTCTTGACCCGAAGCGACTCTCGGCACTTGGAGAACAGCCGCGATATCAGCATTCACACTATCAAGGAATGATGCGCTATCGGGCAAAGCAGTCCTTTGGTCTATGTGTTGTATGCTCACATAGTCGGGAAAAATTGGGATTTGGTCTCCACGCAGAGACTCAAGGGTGTCCACTACCTTATCCATTATATAGATTAGTCGCTCTCTTTGTTCATCGGGGTCTTGGATATGTTGTATCGCCGCCCTATCAATAGTGATGTATTGCTTAGTCATACTATCCTCAAGCGCGACTCGATTGTTTATCGTATTGTATTTGGCTCGGATAGCCTGCTTGAGTGCGGTGAATCGGGATGCGCCCCACACACCGTATGTCCAGCGACCCTCATTATCCAAAAACCAATTACTTCGGTAATCAATTCGGATATGTAGGATTTCATCAGTGGGGAATGTTAGTTCTGTTTGTTCCCCCTCGCGGATAGTGTAATTGAGAGACTCAATAATGGGGGTGGACTTGTCCACAGATGCGCCCTTTGACCTATCATCCCTAATCGTCATCTGCCCAATGGGCAGACTTTGAATGTCGGTGATTCCTAGACCCGTTTTGCCGACTAACTTATTCATATCATTACCATAAACCATTAGATTTCGCATGGCGTTTATCATTACATCATCAAAGTCCACCGTTTCTTCAACGAGTAGCCTAATTGCCTCTCGTATTTTCGTGTTGCGCCCGCGAGAGTAGTCAATGCGATAATTGTTTGCTGTGAGCGAGACTGCTCGCACCGCACCGTTCAATTCGGGGTCTAATTTCAACATATCGTCATATAAGAAGAAATCATTGTCGTAATTTCCGTCATCACGCAATTTATTCGTATCAGTGATGAGTGATTTCATCCCTACTGCCGCAATTAGTGGGTTTTTGCTTGAATGAACGCGTGTATATACATCTTTTGACGTAGCAAATGCTATTTTCTTGTCGTTTTCGGACATTTTGGGTTGTTTTCGGCCAAAAAAGGGAATCCTCGCCATGTTTCGGAGAGAAATAGGCCGACTTATCAACCTTCGCTGAAACATATATGCAGAAATATGAAAAGTCAAGGACTTCTACTCGTTAGTATGAAGCGGGTTGAACTCGGTAATTTCAAGGAGTTATGGGAAGCAGTAAGCCAAACAGAGCCTTTTGAAATATGTATGGATGAGTCCTGTGTTACTGCGCCGGGTTGGGGAACAGAGGCGGCTCTCTTTCTTGGTATCCTTGAATTGACGTTTTGGTGGCTAACTTTCTGCTTTGCAGTTAGAACATACCGAAAACGTAAGCGAAGAAAAATCCAACAAGTCCAAGACCACCCGTAGTCTGCGCTACCCTCTTTGTGATGAAACGGTCAAGGCTATACACCGGCCCATTTTTTATTAACGTAATATCGGAAGAAATACCCTTGAGGGTTGAACCCACAAGAGAAAGTGATGAGTCCAAACAATCCATCCGCACTTCGTTTTCGCTCTGTTTCGACCACATAGCCCTTGCACTTTCCTTCAAAGATGATACATCATCACGCACTATATCAAGTCTAGCCATTATTGCTATTGCCGCCGATTCATCCATGCTCATCCGAGTGGGCATTTGATACATAAAGTTGTATTCTTTCAGTGAACCAACAAAATACCAACAGAATGTTTCGGGGCTTAGTGCTTTGGTTTCGGCTTATTCTTTTATTTTGTCTTAAGGTATGTAAGAATAATAGTAATAGTATGTGAGGCATTATCTAATATACCTTAAGAAGAAAAGAAAGAATAGTGATTTTGGCCTTTCAGTCCCCCATTTCATTCTTTCTACATTCTGTCTTTTTAACAAAAAGAAAAGGGTATTTAAGTCGGCGCATATGTGATGATACACATGGAAGAGATTACTGACTTAGAAATAGTGAAAAAACATCTGCATCTTTTCACCGGAAACATACTATCATTTAGTAGAGAGTTATTCAACGTGACCGGCAGGAGAAATCCTAAAGGTTGGGAAATGCTCTTACACAGAATCAAAAGAGATGACCCCGATTTTCTGCCTGCATTTGAAGACCCCAATGACCTAATCCCGCAGATTTGGGAAGGGGGGCATTGGATAGATTTAGCGAAGCGTCTGCATAGACAGAAACCTGATATTACAGTAGGTGGTTGGGAAGGGAGAGTCAAAGCCGCCCGACTTAATGGGGCTTTGGTTCGTAAAACAAAGGATGAATACGTCATAGAGCATATGCAGACCCCCTCTTTGAGTCCCGAAGATTTATGGGCATTCGTTTCGCAGGCTTCCGAGAAAGCGATAGCCGGTAAAGAATCCTCTCGTTGGGCTGATGTTCATTTCAATGAAGGTGATAAATACATTGGTATCGCGTTCGCGAGCGACCAGCATATAGGCAACAAGTTCTGCGACCATAAGCGTTTGAAAGAAGACGCTTTACTTGTAGCAGAGGCGAATAATTGTTTCATCATCCATGCCGGTGACTACATTGATAACTTCGTTGTTGATAAACCGAGACCAGCCATGAAAGCAGACATTCCCCCTTCTGCCCAATGGAAGTTATGCGAACACTACATTGATTTACACGGCGAATCCCTTTTTGCTATCGTGGCGGGCAACCATGACCTTTGGACTTCTGGCCTAACAGATTATGACCCACTCGGAAAATTGGCTTCGGAAAGGGGCATTCTATATCATAAACACGAATTGAATATCCGAGCGCATATAGGTGGGCAAAAGTATCATCTATCCATAAGACATAAGAGACGGGGCAATAGTAGTCTCCACCCGGCGAGAGTCATTAAGGCGATGTGGTCGGATGGAGAACAAGACTTTGATATTGGAGTGGTTGGGCATCATCATACACCCGTTATTGAAAACTTCACCCGCCACGGTATTGAGCGTTGGGCTATACGACCCGGCGCGTATAAAGTCCTTGACGCATATGCAGAGATGCTCGGCTTTGCTCAAGAGCGACCATCATGCCCAATGGTTATACTATCCCCCTACGATAGGCAGATACAAGCGTTTAGTGATTTGAGAACAGGATTAAGAACACTGAAAATGTTAAATGGTGAATATCATGGAATTGCCGAAGGGAATAATTTGGGCGAATGATGATAAATCAATAATGATAGGAGAATTGATTGAAGACTATGTCCTTCTCAACATAGTGCATGATGAAGTGGTAGTGAGTGTAATTATGGACAGACTTCAAATAGAGAGCCTCGTTGATAGTCTCGCAGAGTGGGTGGGATTACCTTTATATTTACCGATGAATGACTTTGATTTCTTTTTGGGAGAGGAAGACAGAAATGACTGATTTGTTAAGTCCATTTCATATTGAACGCTCTAAACGTGATGTTAGGCACTTCTATGAGTGGCTTGGTTATTCTTGGGGTAATCATATTGAAGAGTGGTTTGATTTATATGGTGATAGGCAGAATGTAGAAGTCCACCGCGTTTGTATTATTGCCCCACGCGACCACAGTAAATCCACTACTCTAAGAGTGAAGGCTCTACACATGATGCTTTTTGAAAGGTGGCGTAGTAAGCCTATGACGATATGGTTATTCTCTGCGAATAAGGATTTGGCCGCTAATCGCCTTGAGGAAATACGAGAAGACTTAAAGAGACATCCCGACTTAAGTCGTCTCATTGATACTAAGCGAGGCGGTAAATGGGAATTGCGTCTCAATAACGGTTCTTGGCTCAAAGCCACCTCTGTTGGTTCTGCTATTCGTGGAGAGCATCCTGCGGCAATTATCCTTGATGACGTTTTGGATGATACCGGAGATATGTCGAGTGATGTAGTCCAACATTGGTTTAGGAAGAAATTAACGCCCATGTTGAGTCCCGGCACTTCAATTTTCTGTGTGGGAACGCCCATGTCCATGAATGACCTTTACCATACTGAAATGCTTGAGAATGATGCTTGGGTTAGTTGGCGTAGTGGTGCTATCCTCAATTGGGATGAATGGAGAACAGATAGCGACAATGTTGAGCCGAAGGTTCTATGGCCGGAGAGACGCTCTTTCAATTTCCTCTTAGAGCAGAAGAAGGCTATGGGTGATTTAGCATTCTCCCAAGAATACCTGTGTCTCGTTGTTGATGATGATAGTTCCGTCTATCCCCCCACATTAACAAGGAAGAATATGGACATGGGCTTGTTATTTGAACATGAGTGTCTGCATGATGGTAGATATGTAGTCGGGTTTGACCCCTCTCATGGTATCGGACAGGACTTTTCTGTTATGGTAGTTATGCGTAAAGACGACGACGGAAACCTCGTTCTTGTGAACATATGGAGACGCAACGACTTCTCTCCCGTTAAGCAGATAGACCAGATGATTGAGTATAACGAGAAATACGATAAACCAACATTCGCGATTGAATCCGCAGGCTTTCAAAATCTATACGAATCCATAATACAACAGAAGAAGGCTACCCTTGATTTGAAAATGAGTAAGGTATCCAATCGCACCTTGAAGCAAGGTCTCCTAACTCGTCTTCGCACTTGGTTTGAGCAGGGTAGAATCATTATCCCCTTCGGAGACGATGCTACAAGAAAAGAAGTGAATGCACTTCTTCACGAATTAGAGAACCATGCTTGGTCTAACGGTCTCATTGTTGATAAGTCTAAACATAACGATATTGTGATGGCTTTAGCCCATGCGGCAGACCAATTCAAAGCATCAATAGGCTCTATCGCTATGGCCTCTTCATCAGCGAATAATACTTGGGTTAAAGGCGGCAACGCTAAACCCAAAAGACCCCAACGTAGAGCAGGCGGTAGATTTGTTATCACCGATTGGTAATCATACACATATATAGTTATTGTAGCGGCTACCATAAGAATGAGAATAATATATTGCTGGCGAGACATGAATAGTCTTGTTAGATGAGTTATCATCAGGGACAATAACTAAAATACTGTCTCCGGCACAAGAGCCAAAGAGACAGGTCTTTTCCTCTATCCTTTTTTCCTTGACCGTTCCCTCTAAGAAATCACAATCATTGGGCATCATCCACGATGTAGGGTAGGGCAACGCTAATGAGGCTACACCTACGAATACTATGGTTGAACATAGTAGAGCAACAAACCAATTTGGTATATTGGCTTTTTCGGCCATGAGTAGGCTCACTCTTTCTTGGCCTTCTTAGCCTTTCGGCTAACTTTCTGCTTTTTGGCAGGTGGTATAACGTCGTAATTACCGTCTTCACGAAGGCGGTAAATAGTTCCGTCTGCTTCTGTCCACTCTTCAACAGGCATTAGAATCAAGCACCCTCAAAGTATTCTACCCAAATATACCACTTACCGGCTGTTAGGGCGGCATCAGCGATGGTAGCGAGGACAGAAACAGGGGCTACACCGATTTTTCCGGTTGCTACTACAACAGTCTGTTTAGTGACTGCACTCACATTCCACATAGCGTGGTTGAAGGCGGTTGCGCCCAAAAAGGCAGTCGCTTGTCCTACATATCCGAGTGCGACTGTTGCCGAGCCGCCGGATGTGTTGTCCGTGACTCCTTCAAGCCATACATTAGCGATGACTGCGGCTCCGGGGAGTGTTTGCACGGCACCTGCGGCATCTGTTAGTGAAATTGCGCTTGCCGCGCCGCCTTGTGTGGAGAAATCATACATAAATTGTAGATACTTCGGTTGCACAGAGTCAGTCTTAGCATTGGTGATTGAATTATCTGCTATGTCTGCGGTCGCGACTGCGCCTGCCTGTATATGACTTGACTTTATCACGTTGATTAACTGCTTATTCTTCGGCATGATTAACGGATTATCTGTCCCATAGATAAACTGTTCCCTTGACTTTTTTTGAAAAAAAAATAACAAAATGCGCGTGGTGGTCGGCGTAGGACACTCGCCGAGGTGCTATTTTTTGGCGGTAACAACCCCCCCTTAGGGGGGGTTGTTATTTGAAATCCTGGCCCGCGAATCCCCCCCTTAGGGGGGGATTCGCGAAAGAGATTTTTGGTCGATTCTCTGGACTCAAATCGGCTCAGGCAAAACCCCTACGGGGTTTTGGTGGGGGGGCAGAATCGAAATCACTTTTCGGAAATCCACCCTTCTCCTTCTACGAAGGAGAAGGGAAAAAAGAATCAGGATTTTTCTGTCGGTCTCAGCCCGTAGGGCTGTTGAACCAATCGCCGCGATTCAGCGATTCAGCCAGCCACCCCTACGGGGTGAATCAGCCATGCCGAAACCAAGCCGCGAAACCGGCCATAACCCCCTAGGGGGTTATGAATCGGGGCTGGACTGATTCGATTTCGGCCAAGAATCGCGAAATCCAAACCCCTACGGGGTTTGAAATATCCAGAGTGGGGCTCATCGCCGCAAAAATTGCCCTACCCCCTAGGGGGTAGGGCTAGGGGGATTTTCGGCGGGGTGGCAGGCCGACCAAACCGGCCAACCAACCCCCCTAGGGGGGTTGAGGTCTCAGCACCCCCCAACCCCTCGTAGAGGGGTTGAAACATCAGGATTTTCAAGAGTCCCCGAAGGGGACTCAAAACAACCTAGATTTGATATACTGCTACCCTCTCCGAGGGATGAGGTGAAAAAGTGAAAATCGAAAACCCCGAAGCATCGAAGCCAAACCCAGAAGCAACCGTAGGTTGTTTTTGGTGCAACCAACCAACAGCCCACTTTGCTGTTGTCTCCGTAGGAGACAATCAGCAGGATAGGATTTACCAATGCCCTAAGGGCATTGGCTGTGGGATATGAAATCCGTTTATGCCCTTAAGGGCATTTTCGGCATTTTGTTGGTCTCGGCCTTCATCATGGCCTTTCAGTGAATCCCTCAGGGATTTCACGAATCACTCCCTCTGGGAGTCGGAATGTCTGCCTTCCCCCTTCGGGGGGAAGGTGGACTTTTTTTTTTTTTAAGTCCCACCACCCTAAAGGGTCTTTGATAATAATGACTAAAAAGGCCACTTTTTCCCTAGAATTATTTTGACTGTTTTTCTGTTCATCCTTGAATTAGAAAATGGCCGCGCATTCGCGCTATGTCCGGGTCATGCTCGCGTCATGTGCGGGTCATCACCTCAGCCTCGCGGATACGCGGATTCAAAGCAAAGTATTACCAAAGCAAAGGACAATCCCTCAGGGGGATTGACCTTTGAACCAACAATAACCGACTTTGAAAGTCACTAACTGCTTGCAGTTAGTAGTAAAAAGGCCGAAAAATCTCAGCAGAATTATTGTGCTAAAGCACAAAAGAAGACAGGGAAATTGAGGCTATGGCCTCAAAGTCAGGGTCTTGATTCGCGAAAAGCAAACGGAGACTACGTCTCCGGCCCAGGATTTTGGTCTTTCCGGTGGGGGAGAGTTAATCGTTTGACGATTAACCGCACATGAGGAAATAGAGTCTCTTTCGCGACGGGGCTTTGCCCTTTGTGTGAAGAGACATTACCCTGATTTTGAGATTTGAAAAAGAGAGGACTCGCGTAGCGCGGGCAAACCTTCACCCTATGGGGTGGCTTGAAAATCCAGAATCGGCAAAATGGGAAGACCCCCGAGGGGGTCTTTTTTTTCCAACGCGTTCGCGCACCTGCCTTTCTAGTGGGGGAGAGGTCTCCCAAAGGGAGACCCACGCATAAAGAAATAGTCTATTCCCGCGTGAAGGGCTTCGCCCCATGCGATAGAATAACCCTGAAAAATGAAGGCTGGACTGATTTTCAAAAACCGACTTTTCATGGTTGCCCCCGCGGGTGATTCCCCGCCTCAGGAACCGCACTGAATCCCGCGCCGCGAAAGAAACCGACCTCACCCCTTATATGGCTAAACCACTACGGCGACTCAATGGCCGACGACTCAAAGGCCGACCAAGGAGAAACGAAAATATGCAAACCGAAATAATTGAAATTATAGCCCTATGGCTAAGTCTCATGGCATTCGCAGTCCTCGCGGCTGTGTCCTCTGTGCGTCTTGGCTCAACCAAGAAAGCGAATTACGAAGTAAAGTCTTGTCCCATCTCGGGCGAGCCTGCCCCGAAGGGGACAATCGTTGCCCTAATCAAAAACCCTCGGAGAGGGAAGAAGTATGCAATTTGGGCCGTCGCCGCGAATGTGACTGAGGCTCATACTACCCTCAAGGGTAGTAAGAAGGCCGGATATACCGAGGTCCAAACCGGAACGGCTGACTCTGGCACTTCCGCCCCCCCTTCTCCCCCTAA
>TARA_R110000824_G_scaffold313803_2_pt1 | contig 22552 bp, 25 predicted proteins | sample TARA_R110000824 | Tara Oceans TARA_R110000824 (sample SAMEA4397747) | marine metagenome | biome: Polar Biome; feature: [MES] marine water layer (ENVO:01000295) within the mesopelagic zone...; material: water (ENVO:00002006), including particulate matter (ENVO:01000060) such...
ACCGCCCTTCTCAGCACGGTCACGAATAACTTTATCCAGCCCCGCAAACGCACCGCCAACAATAAACAGAATATTGCCTGTGTTAACTTGGACAAATTCCTGCTGGGGATGTTTGCGTCCACCCTGAGGTGGCACAGAAGCCGTCGTGCCTTCAATCAGCTTCAGCAATGCTTGCTGGACGCCTTCACCCGAGACATCACGCGTAATTGAAGGATTATCCGATTTGCGTGAAATCTTGTCGATTTCATCAATATAAACAATTCCACGCTCGGCTTTCTCAACGTCGTAATCGCACTTCTGCAACAACTTCTGGATGATGTTTTCGACATCTTCACCGACATAGCCAGCTTCCGTCAGTGTGGTTGCATCCGCAATGGTAAAAGGTACATTCAGTAACCGCGCCATCGTTTCCGCTAACAGCGTTTTACCGCTACCAGTAGGGCCAATCAGCAGAATGTTTGATTTACCTAATTCTACATCGCCGTCGCGCACGTCTGTTTTCAGGCGCTTGTAGTGGTTATACACCGCTACAGAAAGCACCATTTTGGCGCGATCTTGTCCGATGACGTAGTCATCAAGCGTATGACGTATTTCGCGAGGCGTAGGTAAACGCTCCTCATCGCTCTCGGCATCGGCTTCGAGAACTTCCTCGCGAATGATGTCATTACATAAGTCGACACACTCATCGCAGATATAAACGGACGGGCCCGCAATCAGCTTACGTACTTCGTTTTGATTCTTTCCACAAAACGAGCAGTAGAGCAGCTTGCCACCTTCGTCCTTGCCTTTGCCGTCGGCCATTCGCATACCTCTATCACTGCGGCGGCTTACGCCGCCGGAAAAGCTCGTTAGAAAAGCAGAATCCTATTACGCTATCAGGATGTAGGCCGCTTATCCAGCACTGCGTCAATCAAGCCATACGTTTTGGCTTTATTGGCGCTCATGAAATTATCCCGATCTGTATCACGCGAGACAGTTTCAATATCTTGACCCGTATGGTGGGCAAGGATTTGATTCAGCTTTTCGCGAATACCCAGAATTTCACGGGTATGAATCTCAATGTCAGATGCCTGGCCTTGGTAACCACCCAGCGGCTGGTGAATCATCACCCGTGAATTGGGTAGGCAGTAACGTTTGCCAGCAGCACCTGCCGTTAATAGCAGCGCACCCATACTGGCCGCTTGGCCAATACATACCGTAGACACGTCCGGCTTCACAAACTGCATAGTGTCGTAAATCGACATCCCCGCGGTAACCGAACCACCTGGCGAGTTAATATACAGGTGAATATCTTTATCTGGATTTTCTGACTCCAGAAACAGTAACTGAGCGACGACCAGATTAGCCATGTAGTCTTCTACAGGGCCTACCAAAAAGATCACACGCTCTTTCAAAAGGCGTGAGTAGATGTCGTAGGCTCTTTCCCCTTTGGCGCTCTGCTCAACCACCATGGGCACTAAACCGCCGGCGTTTTGAATATCAAACTCACTCATTCAGGTGATTCCTTGCGTCCGGGAAGGGAAAGGCGCACCGACATGAAGGTGCGCCACGTTCCAGGGTGTTAGGCGCTAGCTTGCTCGCCTTCTTCAGCACCCTCATCTTGCTCAGCCTGCTGTTGCGCAGCGGCAAGGGCTTGCTGATAAGACATTTCAACGTCTTTAATGTTCGTTTGCTCAAGTAACTTAGCCACCGCCTTCTCTTCGAGAATGGCAGATTTCACCTGGGTTTTCAGCTGCTCGTTACCCATGTAGTAGCTAACCACTTCATCAGGATCTTGATACTGCTCAGCCAGCTCGGCTACTTTTGCCTTGATAGCATCATCGTCGGCATCAAGTTCGTTTGCCTTGATGACTTCTGCCAGCAACAAACCAACCTGAACTCGGCCTTTAGCCTGCTCTTCGAAAAGTTCATTGGGCAGCTGGCTAACATCAAAATCTTCGCCTAAACCAAACTGTTGAGCCGCCTGACGCTTCATACCATCTGTTTCTTGCTGAACCAGTGCGCTCGGCACAGGAATTTCATTCACCTTTTTAAGCGCATCAAGTACTTGCTGCTTAACCCGGTTATCAACGGCTTGAGATGCTTCACGGGTCATGTTCTTCTTGATTTCGGCGCGGAATTTTTCCTGATCGCCGCCTTCAACGCCAAAACGCTCGATAAACTCAGCGTCAACTTCGGGCAGTTTCTGGCTGCTGACTTTGTGAACCGTTACCTTGAAAGTGGCTTCTTTGCCAGCCAAGTGCTCAGCCTGATAGTCATCAGGGAACGTGACGTTAAGGGTCTTCTCTTCGCCCGCTTTAGCACCAATTAACTGCTCTTCAAAACCTGGAATAAAGCTATTGGAGCCAATGACCAGTGTGTGACCTTCGGCACTACCGCCTTCGAACGGTTCATCACCAATATAGCCTTGGAAATCGATAGTGACTTGGTCACCATCAGCGGCAGCAGCATCAACTTCTTCCCATGCGGCATTTTGCTTACGCAGTGTATCGATCATCTCATCGACATCTGCATCGCTAACGGACACCACCGGGCGCTCTATATCAGTACCTTCAATTGAAGCCAGCTCTACCTGCGGGTAGATTTCCATTACTGCCACGAACTCAAGGTCTTTGCCTGATTCGTTAACGGAAGGTTCAATTTGCGGGAAGCCCGCCGGATTGAGGCCTTCATCAGTAATAGCGCGTACGTAACGCTCACGCATTACTTCGCTAACTACCTCGTTACGTACGTCTTGGCCGTAGCGCTGCTGAACTACTGCCATTGGCACCCGGCCCTGGCGAAAACCATTCAAGCGAACATTCTTCGCGGTGTCTTTCAAGCGAGCACTAACGGCCTCGTCAATTTCGGCAGCCGGCACTTGAATAGTAATGCGGCGTTCGATCTGGGAGGTCGTCTCGACAGAAACTTGCATGAATTGTCCTCTAACGGCTGGGCGTTGTGTTGATTGCATGTAATAAGTTCAAGGGGGTAATTTTAAGAACCCCAACGCATAGTGGCAAGCGCCATGCTCGCAACATGGGGGCAGTGATGTTAAAAACAAGGGAATAAGCGAGCAATTAACCGCTTTAAGGCGTGTTTAGCTTCATTATTAGCCCCATGCTGCGTAATTTATACCATTCTACTGCTTTGTACGTCTTGCAGCGACTTTTTCAATCGCTGTACCAAAAACACTAGTGAGCTTGGTGCTCACCAGCCCACCATAGACCTACTGCGTGCATCAGTACGCCAAGCGTTGCACCATGGGAAATGAACACCTGCCAACTAATCCACTCCGTAAACAGCGCGTGCCAACCACCCATTACGACCATTCCTAGCAGTAACATAACGGCTAACCGCTTGCATAGTTGTGGCAAGCGGCGACGCGCCTCCACCGCCAATAAGCGCCACTGAATAATAACCGCAAAAGCCACCAGTGCTAAGGCGAAGAAAATCAGCGTCTGGCGGGTTTCATGCCCGCCTGCCATGTAGCGTGGCAGGGTTGCCAGCATAACGACACATAAGCCCAGCGCAACGCTGATGCGCTCAGGTGAGGTGGGCGTTCGCTGCATCGCTCAAGCCACCTTTAACTGCTGGTTAACGATCCACTCTTCCACCCAGGGCACAGCAGCATCGTCGGCCATAATGGTCTCCATGGCGTCGATTTCTAGGCGCTCCCCTAAGCGAGTCGCGCCATAATCCGCCAGCAACTCGTCTAGCGCGCGGCCTGCGCCGCAAAAAGTATCGCCATACGAGCTATCACCGAGTGCAATGAGCCCGTAGCGAAGCGTGGTAAGCGCGGGACTTTGATCACGCAACTGCCGGACAAAGGGCACAAAACTGCCGGGAAAATCTCCACTGCCAGTGGTCGAGACACAAAACAGCGCCAAATCGGCGTCACCACTGACAATATCATCGACAGATGGCTGCTCAACAACCTCCACAGCGTAACCGGCCTGTTCAAATAGGGGCTTCACTTGCTCTGCCACATCAAGGGCACCGCCGTACATCGTACCCACCAAAATATTAAGCTTCGGCATCGTCACTCCCCTGTCAAAGTGTCACAGTGCCAACCCGCAAGTCGACAAATACCCGATGAATTTGCTCAAATATTAACATGGCTGGTTAGAATGAAACACATTACCCGTAATGCTTGGCCCATACTCAACCCCTAGGAGCAACTATGCAGCAAACCTTTGAGACGTGGATCACTCCGATAATGATCGGGGGATTAATTATATTTATGTGTTTTATTATCTGGGATTTGGCTAAAAAATCCAACGCTGGCAAATTTGGCACCATCATGCTGTTTGTCGTGTTGGGAGCCGGTATGCTGGGTTACGTTATCAAGGTGGTGATTACGTGGTTAATAGAAGGTGGCGGCATGTAGTCGCAAGAAAACCCTCATGGCTTGAGACTCGGCGCTATAATAAGAAAAGGAGCGCCCATAGGCACTCCTTGTAAAGGGCATGAGATGATCTAGTGTTGTGAACCTAAAGCTTATGAATCAGATGCCTATACACCTAGAACCCAAAATGCTACTCACCGCCCACATAATGCTCTACCTGCTGTTTAAGCTTCTGCCCTGGGCGAAACGTAACTACCCGACGGGCAGAAATCGGAATTTCTTCACCGGTTTTCGGGTTTCGCCCTGGCCGCTCGCGCTTATCACGCAGGTCAAAGTTACCAAACCCCGATAACTTCACCTGTTCGTTCTCACGAAGACAGGCTCGAATCTCTTCAAAAAAAGCTTCGACCATGGCCTTCGCTTCTCGCTTGGACAGGGCTAGCTCAGCATGTAAATGCTCAGCCAGTTCTGCTTTGGTCAACGCACCCATAAGGCTTCTCCTTATCCTTTAAGCAGATACAGCAACAATCACACTGTATCAACCGTACAGTAGCAAAACGCATTGCCAAGAACGTGATAAGCATCGTGGCGTGGCCTAATTAAACACTTAGATTTTTATTAGCCGCGCAGCTCCGCATCCAGCTTGACACGCACTTGTGTCACAATTGAATCGACCAACTGGTTGATTTCTTCATCGTTTAGCGTGCGCGATGGATGCTGCCAGGTCAAGCCCAACGCAATACTCTTATGTCCTTCAGCCACGCCTTTACCTGAATAGACATCGAATAGCTTGATATCCTGCAGATACTCCCCCGCTTGCTGCTTGGCGCAATCGAGCAATGCCTGCACAGGTGTCGACTCATTGAGTATAAACGCCAAATCACGGCGCACTTCAGGAAAGCGTGACAGCGGCTCAAACGCAGGAACTCGGCCTTGGCTAAGTGCATCTAAGCGCACCTCAAACAACACGGCATCCATTTTTAAGCCCAGCGTTGCTCGCACTTGTGGGTGCAGGGTACCAATCCAGCCTGCAGGCTCACCGTTATGCAACAGCTGAGCACTTTGACCAGGATGAAGCGCTGGGTGCTCAGCGGGCTCAAACCGCCAAGCGTCAGCTTCGCCACCCAAGGCGATGACGCTTTCTAGATCACCTTTAAGGTCATAAAAGTCGACGCGATCTTTAGCGCCACTCCACCCTTCCGCTTCACGCGGGCCACACACTAACGCACCCAGCATCGGCACCTGTGACAAAGCATCCAGCTCACCATTAAAGACTAGCCCGGTTTCAAATAAACGCACGCGGGTTTGCTGTCGATTGAGATTATATTCCATGGCGCGAACTAGGCCAGGAAACAAGCTGGCCCGCATCACCGACAAATCAGCCGAGATAGGATTAGCAAGCACAGGCGTTACTGCATCTGGTAACAGCGTCGCTTGCAACTCAGGTGCTACAAAGCTGTAGGTGATCGCCTCTTGAAAGCCACGTGCGACCATCTGACGACGCAGCTGCGACTGAGTCAGCTTCGCCTCGTCCGAAGAGCGAAGCGCCAAGCGTGCTGCAGGACGACGTACCGGCAAATTATTATAGCCATGGATACGTGCCACCTCTTCGATTAGGTCCTCCTCAATGGCCAAATCAAAGCGCCAAGTAGGCGCGGTGACAGCCCAATCGGCACCCTGGATGCTGACATCAAGCCCCAGACGCTGAAGAATATCGGTCACATCATCGCTATCTAACGTCTTGGATAGCGCCTGCTCTAAACGGGCACTGCGCAATAAGATTGAGCGCTCTTCGGGCATATGCTTAACGCTTAGCGCTTCAACAACAGGCCCGGCTTGACCACCGCAAATTTCAATGAGTAACTGTGTAGCCCGCTCGACGGCAATGGGCGTTAACTGTGGATCAACTCCACGCTCAAAACGGTGCGATGCATCAGTATGCAGACCGTAAGAACGCGCTTGACCAGCAATAGCAAGCGGCGTAAAGAACGCAGATTCAAGGAAAATAGTCTGGGTGTTTTCGTTAACGCCTGAGTTTTCACCACCCATGACGCCTGCCATCGCTAGCGGGCCGGAATGGTCGGCAATGACCAGCGTTTCAGGGCGTAGCGACACCTCATGGCCATCAAGCAGCGTTAAACGCTCACCCGGCGTGGCCATGCGAATAACCATGCCACCTTGAAGATTATCGCGGTCAAAAGCATGGAGCGGCTGGCCTAACTCAAGCATCACGTAGTTAGTGACATCTACGACAGGATCAATAGAACGTACGCCGCTACGACGCAGCCGCTCAACCATCCACAGGGGCGTTTCAGCCTTAACATTGACACCATTAATAATGCGGCCCATATAGCGAGGGCATTGCTCTGGCGCTTCGACACTAACCGCAAAGCTATCTTCGATCTCAGTGGAAACCGACGATATTGCAGGGCCGCTCACCGCCAGCCTATTAAGCACTCCCACTTCACGCGACAACCCTTTAATGCTTAAGCAATCACCACGATTGGGCGTCAGGTCGACCTCAATGGTCATGTCATTAAGGTGCATGAATTCTCTAAAATCAGCACCCACTGGAGCGGTTGCTGACAACACCAGAATGCCTGGTGAAGTCTCTTCTTCAAGCCCCAATTCAGATGCCGAACAAATCATACCCCGTGACTCAACGCCACGCAGTTTGGCTTTTTTGATTTTAAAATCGCCCGGCAAGACACCGCCCACCTGGGCAAAGGGCACTCTCTGGCCAACATCGACATTAGGAGCCCCGCAGACAACCTGGACAGGCTCACCACTGCCGTCATCAACGGTACACACATTGAGCTTATCTGCATCTGGGTGCTTCTCTTTACTCAGCACCTCTGCCACCACGACTCCACTAAATTCAGCTGCGACTGTCTCAACAGCGTCAACTTCCAAGCCCGCCATGGTGATTTGGTCGGCCATGGCCTGCGTATCAAGCTGCGGCGAAACCCATTCACGCAACCACTGTTCTGAAAATTTCATCATTGTTCCTGTATTCGGCGGCGGTCTTAAGCGAATTGACGTAAAAAACGCAGATCGTTTTCAAAGAACAGGCGTAAATCGTTCACGCCGTAGCGCAGCATTGCCAAACGCTCAGCCCCCATTCCGAAGGCAAACCCCGTATAGCGCTCGGTATCAATGCCCGAGTGGCGGAAGACTTCAGGATGCACCATGCCGCACCCCATCACTTCCAACCAGCCACTATGGGAACATACACGACACCCCGCACCACTACACATCACACACTGAATATCGACCTCGGCAGATGGCTCAGTGAATGGAAAGTAGGAAGGACGGAAACGGACGGATAGGTCGTCACGTTCAAAAAATGCCTGCAGAAAGTCTTCGATCGTCCCTTTTAAATCAGCAAAGCTGATGCCCTCATCAACCAACAGCCCTTCCACTTGATGAAACATGGGCGTGTGGGTTAAATCCGAGTCGCTGCGATAAACACGCCCTGGACAAACAATACGAATGGGGGGCTCACTGCTTTTCATGGTGCGCACCTGCACCGGTGAGGTGTGAGTTCTCAACAGGCGCGTGGCATCAAAATAGAAGGTATCCGCCATGCCACGGGCAGGGTGGTGGGCAGGAATATTGAGCGCTTCAAAATTGTGATAATCGTCTTCAATTTCAGGCCCTACCGCCACATCATAACCAATACGCGTGAACAGTCCCTCTATACGCTCAAGCGTACGCGTCACCGGATGTAGACCACCCTCGGCCTGGCCACGCCCTGGCAACGTGACATCAATACTTTCAGCGGCCAAACGGGCATTGAGCGCAATACTTTCAAGTTGCGCGCGCTTAGTATCAATTTCTTCGGCCAGCGTTTGCTTGGCCTGATTAATACGTTCGCCCGCCGCTGGGCGCTCTTCTGCTGACAGCTTCCCCAGGCCTTTCAGTAAGGCAGTTACCTCACCTTTCTTACCTAGGTAGCGTACTCGTAATTCGTCTAGTGCAGCGACACTCTGCGCAGCCTGAATGGCGTCGCGAGCCTCAGATACCAGAGTAGGAAGGTGATCCATCCGTTTCACTCCGAATTAAGCGGTGTCCACCCCTAAGGATGGCGTGGCACGTTGAAGGTGACAAAAAAACAGGGGAAGAGCGGCTGCTCTTCCCCTGGATGGGTCACTCTGAAATGACCTCAGGTACATTGCATGGGCAATCACCCAATGCAAACTACCTTATTGGGCAGCCTTGGCCTTTTCCACGATGGCAGCAAATGCAGCCTTCTCGTGTACTGCCAAATCGGCCAATACTTTACGGTCGATTTCAATACCGGCTTTCTTGAGGCCACCAACAAAACGGCTGTAAGACATGCCGTTGACGCGTGCACCAGCGTTGATACGCTGAATCCATAGCGCACGGAACTGGCGCTTACGGTTGCGACGGTCACGATAAGCATACTGACCAGCTTTGATAACGGCTTGCTTGGCAACGCGGAAAACGCGTGAACGGGCACCGTAGTAACCTTTAGCAAGCTTCAATACTTTTTTATGGCGACGACGCGCTACTACGCCACGTTTAACTCGAGTCATAACACACTCCTGACTTTAAGGCTGAGGCGAAAAAATTTTGCACTCAGAAAAACGAAAACCCGACTTATAGATTCGGCAGCATACGCTGGATAAGCGCTTTATCAGACGCATGGATTTGCTTCATTCCACGCAGTTGACGCTTACGCTTGGTCGTTTTCTTGGTCAAGATGTGGCTACGGTGAGACTGCTTGTGCTTAAAGCCATTAGCAGTCTTCTTGAAGCGCTTGGCAGCGCCGCTGTTGCTTTTGATTTTGATTTTCGGCATGAGGAAAACTCCGCTCGATATTTTTTAGAAAACCCAGGGCCGACCACCTGTTTAACGGTGGTCCGTTGACATCGCCGTTGGATCACTTCTTTTTCGGGGCAATAATCATGATCATCTGGCGCCCTTCCATTTTCGGGAAAGACTCTACCGCTCCGATCTCTTCCAGGTCTGCCGCAATCCTTTCCATCAGCTTACGACCGATGTCCTGGTGCGCCATTTCACGACCACGGAAGCGCAGTGTGACTTTGCCCTTGTCACCACCTTCCAAAAAGCGCGTCAGGTTTTTAAGCTTGACCTGATAATCGCCTTCGTCGGTGCCAGGACGGAATTTAACTTCCTTAACCTGGATTTGCTTCTGCTTCTTCTTTTGAGCCGCTTTCTGCTTCTTGGTCTCAAAAACGAACTTGCCGTAATCCATAATCTTACAGACGATGGGATCGGCATTCGAAATTTGCACGAGATCTAAGCTTTCAGATTCAGCACGCTCTAGCGCTTCGGTGGTGGGCACAACGCCCAACTGCTCACCGTCGCTACCAATAAGACGTACTTCTTCTTCGACAATTCGCTCGTTCATTGGTGGGCGTTTATCTGCTGGACGCCCTCGCTGGTTGCTTCTCTTGATCGTTCCGTCTCCTTAGGCAATTGACGATGTCGCCAGGGCTGCTCTCTCGGCAGTATGGCGTTCAATAAATTCATCGACCGTCATTGTACCGAGGTTTTCGCCGCTGCGTGTTCGCACGGCCACTGAGTCAGCTTCGACTTCCTTATCTCCTACCACAAGGAGATAGGGAACTTTCTGTAACGTATGCTCACGGATTTTAAAGCCGATCTTCTCGTTCCTCAAGTCCGCTTTAACACGTAAGCCACTTTTTTGCAGACGGCTCTCCAAATCAAGCGCATATTCACGCTGTGAATCGGTAATAGTCATGACAACTGCCTGCTGTGGCGCAAGCCATAATGGCATAGCGCCTGCATAATGTTCAATCAAGATGCCAATGAAACGCTCCATAGAGCCAACGATAGCACGATGCAACATCACTGGCGGCTTCCGATGCCCCTCTTCAGTCACATATTGAGCACCAAGTCGCTCTGGCATCATAAAGTCTACCTGCATAGTACCTACTTGCCACTCGCGTCCCAGGCAGTCTTTCATATGGTATTCAATCTTGGGGCCATAGAACGCGCCTTCGCCAGGAAGTTCCTGCCATTCGACATCGCAAGTTTTTAACGCACTACGTAGTGCATCTTCTGCCCGATCCCAAACCTCATCACTACCAATGCGTTTTTCGGGGCGAAGAGCAATTTTGATAGCAATATCGTCAAAGCCGAAATCGCTATATACCTTCAACGCTTGACGATGAAAGTCAGTTACTTCTGGCTCAACTTGAGCTTCGGTACAAAAAACATGACCATCATCTTGAGTAAATGCACGTACGCGCATGATACCGTGTAAAGCGCCTGAAGGCTCGTTCCGGTGACAACCACCAAACTCACCAAAACGAACGGGGAGTTCGCGATAACTACGTAAGCCAGAATTAAATACCTGAACATGGCCCGGGCAATTCATAGGCTTAAGGGCATACTCACGCTTTTCTGACTCGGTAAAGAACATTCCGTCTGCGTAATTATCCCAGTGCCCTGACTTTTTCCAAAGCGATACATCCATTATCTGGGGGCAGCGAATTTCTTGGTAGCCACCCTCTTTATAAACGCCTCGCATATATTGTTCGATCTGCTGCCATAGCGCCCAGCCGTTAGGGTGCCAAAATATCATGCCCGGCGCTTCTTCCTGCATGTGAAAGAGGTCCAGTCGGCGCGCCAATTTTCGGTGATCGCGCTTCTCTGCCTCTTCAAGCCGCTTTACGTAAGCTTTAAGCTGCTTCTTATCGCCCCATGCTGTGCCGTAGATACGCGTAAGCATGGTATTTGCAGCATCGCCACGCCAATAGGCACCTGCCAACTTAGTGAGCTTGAAAGCCTTTAAGTGGCGGGTGTTAGGCACGTGCGGGCCGCGGCACATGTCGGTGTACTCTTCGTGATGATAAAGCCTGATGGTCGCATCATCAGGGATATCACGAACAATTTCCTGCTTGTAAGGTTCATCACGATGCAAAAAGGTCAACATTGCTTTGTCGCGATCCACGTATTCTCGAACCACATCGTACTCGCGCTCAATCAATGATTGCATGCGCGCCTCTATCGCCTCCAAGTCTTCCGGCGTGATCGACTGACCGAATTCAATATCGTAATAAAAGCCATCTTCAATGACTGGCCCAATCGCCATTTTGGCATCGGGATACATCTGTTTAACCGCATGACCAATTAGGTGAGCGCAGGAGTGACGAATTATTTCCAACCCCTCAGCGTCACGCGCGGTGATAATAGCGACGCTCGCATCTTGCTCAATTAGATCAGCGGCATCTACCAGCAAACCATCAATCTTCCCAGCGATACAGGCCTTAGCCAAACCAGGGCCAATGGATTCTGCGAGCTGCATAATGGTCAGCGGTGCTTCAAACGTTTTTTGACTGCCGTCAGGCAGAGTAACAATAGGCATTCATGTTCCTTGAGCGCAGTGGTGATCCATACCAAGGATCACATTTCGCTATCAATGGTCTTGGAGGGTGCAAAAGCCCCACTAAAAACAGCGACAAGATTAGCAGACTTACCTACCGCTTAAAATAAAAACGGGAGGCATAGGCCTCCCGTTTCTGTACCTGTGGCTTGCAGTTAACCGTTTATAAGTCGTCTACAAGCCTCAGAAGCTAAACGAACTTAGTTCCACTCATCCAGCTCAACGCGACGGTTCTGGAAGCGACCTTCTTCAGTCTCGTTAGACGCGATTGGCTGCTCTTCACCGTAACCTACTGCACGCATACGGTTAGCTTCTACGCCACGGCTCGCCAAGTAGTTAGCAACAGATTGCGCACGCTCTTGTGACAAGTTTTTATTGTACTCGTCAGAACCGCGTGAATCAGTGTGGCCTTCGATGCTTACGCGAACATCAGGATTGCTGACCAAACGCTCAGCAACACCGTTCAGTACATTCTGAGCGTTAGAGGTTAACTGAGCAGAATCAAATTCGAAGTTAACATCTTGCAGAACGACGCTATCCGGGCAACCCAGCGCGTTAACTTCTACGCCTGCAGGGGTGTTCGGACACTGATCACGATAATCCGGAACACCGTCGTTGTCGGAGTCAAGCGGGCAACCGTTAGCGTTAACTTCAACGCCAGCAGGAGTACCTGGGCACTGATCACGGTAATCAGGCACGCCGTCACCGTCAGAATCTAGCGGGCAGCCTTCGGCGTCAACAGCAACCCCAGCAGGCACTTCACCATAACTTGGGCACTGCGGTGCAACCGGCTCAGGAGTACGATCAGCACACAGCAGACCGCCGATAGCAGCACCGGCGGCAGCACCAGTAGCAGCACCGCTCTCTTCATCAGAACTACTACTGGTGGCATAGCCAATACTGCCACCGATAACGCTCCCAGCCAGACCGCATACTGCCGGGTGCTGATACCAGCTGCGGTCGCTGCTAGCGCTTGATTGGCCGGAAGACTGTGAGGCCGAGCTGGCACAGCCAGAAAGACCGACTACCAGTGCAGAACCGATTAGCAATCCAGTCGTTGATTTTTTCATGCAAGACTCCTTCTTGATCCAATGCTGAAATGGTCATAAGTGACCAAATCTATCCAATGCTTCTTATTGCGAGAGCATCCATTTTTCGCCTGCTCTGTATTAAGCTGATAACCAAGCCATCAGTATTTATGACGACATACCAATAACTCAGCACCCAGCCGCTACAGAACATTGTGCCTATCATTAACGCTTAAGCGCTAGAAGGCAACAATGCCAAGATATCAACTTCTTGCCAATACCGACATCATTCAGCATAGCAAAATTGCCACGATGGGCACTAAAAACTAGCTTGCTATGCGTTTTGGCGGTTAAAACCGCTCAAAATTAATAGTTAATGCAACGCACTTTTGCCTTTGGCACGCCATTTTAATACTGCTTGAGCAGCTTCCAATACGGCTTCCCGCATGTCATTTTCTGCCATCAACCGTTCTTTGTCTTCCTGCATACGCTCTCGAGCAGTCAGCTGCTGCCGGGCGGAATGCGTATTCAGATGTTGAGTGCGACGATAGTGCTCGGCAAAGGCCTTAAATTCAGTCCGTTCTGTTAAACTAGGATCGATGATCTCAAGTAGAACTTTACAACGCCAAGCCCCCTCCGTGATATCGACCTGCTCCTGAACCAAAGCACTCGCGACATAATCGAGGTTTTCTAAGCTGTTTTGTTGGGCACGAGCATCTTCATCGCGCCGATAAGCTTCTCGACGACTTACCTCTTTGCGCAGCGACCATGCGTAGAAACACAGCCCCACAATGACTGCAATCGCCAAGGCGAGTAATACCAGCGCTACTGTTGAGTTCATGAAACTCCTCATTAAGCGAATAAATTGCTTGACGAAAATTGTACACCCTTATACCACTACTCTGCCAATAGCATCTAGGCTTGCTTCTCCACTTACTGCATACCTGTCCAGTTCGTCTTCGAATCACCAAGCAAGCGCCGCAGCGTAGTGATCAAGTAATAGCGCACCGAAAACGCCTAATAAGTAGCGAATTGAGAACCAGAAAGCGCCGATAGGTGCGGTAGCATCGTGACCGCGCCAAACCCGCCAGTTCCAAAATATAAAGCGTGCATTCAGACCTAACACAATGACTAAATAAAGCACTCCACTCATCCCGATCATTACCGGTAATAGAGTAGTTAATACCGTTAGCCAGCCATACAACCAAATCTGCAGCCGTGTAAAAGGAAGACCATGGGTAACAGGCAACATTGGGATGCCTGCCCGTGCATAATCATCACATTTGTGAATCGCCAGTGCCCAAAAGTGCGGCGGCGTCCAAGCAAAAATAATCAGCATCAGTAACAACGGCTCAGGAGATACTTGCCCCGTAATAGCAACCCAACCTAGCAATGGCGGTGCCGCGCCAGCCACGCCTCCAATGACAATATTCTGGGGCGTAGCCCGCTTTAAAAAAGCAGTATAAATCAAAGCATAACCGATCAAAGAAGCAAAGGTCAGCGCAGCCGCTAAAACGTTAACCTGCCAAGCTAATAGCGTAACACCTGCAACAGAAAGCAAGCACGCCCAAGCCAACGCGATTGTCACGGGTAACCGTTTACTCGCCACTGGACGACGTGAAGTCCGCGTCATTACCGCATCCAAATGGCGGTCAATTACATGATTAAAAGCAGCCGCACCACAAGAGGCTAAGCCGATACCGGCCAAACCAATAATTACTTTTGTCAGTGGTGGTAGGCCCTGGGTTGCCAATGCCATCCCCACGGCAGCACATACCAACATAACAACCACTACTTTAATTTTGCAGAGCCCAAGTAATTCTCTCCACCCCCACACCATAGAAGGCAGGGCCGAAGGTAGTGTCATTGTTATATTTCGCATGCGCTCCCCCTTCTTTAGTCAGCAATAACATTGCAATACAACGGATTAGAGCCCTTTAAACAAGTGCCAGCCTCGTTGTAACGCCAGCACCACCAAGCCCATACCAAACCAACAGATAGTGCAATGGCACCTGCCGTATGTAGCAACGCAAGCCATAAAGGCAGCCATAACAATACGTTAGCGATACCCAGAATAGCCTGCAGCATGTATAGAGAAACCACAATTGATAGTGGTTTAGCGACATTCTGCCAATGCCGATATCGTAACCAAAGCGCAATCAACCCGACTCCTAACATGAGTGCGCCTAAGCGATGAACAACATGGATAGCAGTGCGTGCATTAGCATGTAGCTGCCCATGTAAATAATTAGGGCCAACAGTTTGGGTAAAATGAAAACCCTCGCTTACATCCAACTCAGGCCACCACTGAGCATTACAGGTAGGGAATCCCTGGCAAGCGATGCCCGCATAGTTGCTAGTCACCCACCCACCCAACGCTAACTGCACCACCAGCAAGCATGCCGCAATACCCCACCAGGCATTGGTTCGGCGCGGCTCAGTTATGGTTTTTTTACGAGCACAACGTAAGCGTAGGTGTACCCAAAAGAACAGTAGCAATACACTCAGCCCACCCAAAAGGTGGAGAGTGACGACTTGCGGCCAGAGTTGTAGCGTCACCGTGAAAGCACCGAAGGCACCCTGCAATATAATAACTACTAAGAGCGTCAAACTGAGCCGCCATGGGTAACCTGAGCGTTGACGCAATGGCCAACCCAGCGCGACAACACTTATTACCACCAGTCCAAGCAGGCTAGCAATGTAGCGATGGGCCATTTCCACCCAAGCTTTAAACGGTTCTAACGGAGCATCAGGATGGCGCAGGGTGGCATGATCGCTACCGGGGACCAGCAGCTTTCCATAGCAACCTGGCCAATCAGGGCAGCCTAATCCAGCATCGACTAACCGTGTCCATGCACCAACCAGCATTACCACTGCAGTAAACAGGGTACCTATTAATGTTAATCGCACTAACCAGCGTAAGCGGCGCTCATAGGAATTGGACATGATGCTTCCTTAACAACAGAGATTAGTGCGCTTCATAGAGGGTTTACTTTAAAAAGATGCTGTATATCTTCAAGCACGTATTTGGTCGCGACGTTTTCATCGAATGCTAGCGCCGGACGCCCTGAAGGATCGAACAACCACACTGAGTTTTCTTTTCGCCATGAAGGAAAACGCTGCCACTCACTAGTCACTTCGCCCGGCAATGGTTCAAGCACCCCGCCGATGCGCAAACGCGTTAATCTTGGCGCCTCCCGTCCTAAAGCACGATGTAGCCGCCACAATTCATCCTGGCGAGTTTCACACTGCAGGGTGCAGTCAAATGCCAGAATCCATTTGTCTTCTTCACTCACGGCAGACGTTGTTAATGGCCATTCATGAAGAGCGGGTAATGCCAGGTCTACATCACCATGTGCCGTATGGTGATCGGGGATGCCAATACGGAACTCGACCATTCCCCAGGCAGCAACCACGGGAGCCGCGAATATCGCAAAGATCAGCATTAATTTGAGCCGCTGGCGCCGGATATATTTAGCTTCCTGCATATTTATTCACCCTGCTTATTTTTACTCAGTAACGACTCTTCTTGAGTTGCATCGCAACGCAATTTTCGCCCCCCAAAAAACATTACCACCAGGGCCGCCAGGGCCAGCCCCCACCACTGAAACGCATACCCTATATGCCGGCTGGGCGGCATAACACTGGCCTCCCACCAAGGAATCAGAACGCCATCGCCCTCACTAGCGTGCACCCAGCCCGCATAGCTAAACGCCCCTAACGAAGCGCGCCAAGGTTCAAGACTTAACTGCTGCAACCTGACACCTTCTCTGTTTTCTCCATATAGTGGCCCGCCCGCTTGTACTTCCTGCCACTCACCGGTCAACTCAACACTGCCACTTGGGGTAGTGGCTTGGGGTGGGCCACGATGAGGCCCCGTTGCTAAAAAGCCTCGCTGCACCAACCAAAGCTGACCGAAGCTATCACGCAGTGGTGTGAGTACTGCTACCCCTAACCTTCCCTCTACAATCCGATTATCTAAATAGAGAGTGTGCTCTGCCATGTACTCACCCCGTAGGGTTACCTCTGCGCCTTGGGCTGGCTGCGCGGTAGGTTGTACCAATGCAGGTGCCGTTTCGCGAACGGCCAATGCTAATCGCTTGTCATCTGCCCGCTCCCACTGCCATAGTCCTAAATAGGCGCCTAAGGCCACCACCAGACTCCAGAAAAAACACCAGCTATAAAAACGCCATTGTCGAGAGGTTTTCATCATGTGGTTACAACTACTCATTGCCGCTGTATTCGTTGCGATGGTTATTAGTCTAGCCATGGGAGCTGGCTTTTTGCTGCGTGATAACTCCTCGTCTCGCCGCTTGCTTGTGTCTCTTAAATGGCGCATCGGACTAGCTTGTTTATTAATGGTCCTCATCATATTTGGCTTTTGGTCCGGCCAGCTAGGCTAGGCAATTTATAAAACGTAAACGAAAATAAAGAGCCCAACCCATACCACATCGACGAAATGCCAATACCAACATGAGGCTTCAAAACCAAAATGATTTTCATCGCCAAAATGGCCTTTCACTATTCGTACTAACATGGTGGCAAGAATTATTGTGCCGATAATCACGTGCAACCCATGAAAGCCGGTCAATATAAAGAATGTTGCGCCAAAAATACCGGCTTCCAATGTAATACCGTAATGCGAATAAGCCTCATAATATTCAATGCCTTGAATCATTATAAAGCAGCACCCTAATAGCACGGTACCGGTTAGCCAGTTACGACATGTCCGCCGGTAACCGACTTTTAAAGCCTCATGGGCAACTGTTAGCGTGATACTTGAGGTGATCAAAATTAGCGTATTAACGAGAGGAAGTTGCCAGGGGCTAAAAACTTGTTGAGGGCCAGCAATGGAAGCATCGGGTGGGTTCAGCAGGGGCCATGTAGCAACAAAATCTGGCCAAAGTAACGCCGAAACCCCTTTCGCGCCCTCCCCGCCCAACCAAGGAATAGTGAACATCCTTACGTAAAACAACGCCCCAAAAAAAGCGGCGAAAAACATGACTTCTGAAAAAATAAACCAGCCCATGCCCCAGCGAAACGAACGATCCATTTGAGCATCGTACAGCCCACCACGAGACTCACTGATCACATCCCGAAACCATAGCCCCATCACAGACACTATGCCCAACACGCCTATTAAAACCAGCGGCAGCCCAGTGTCGTAAACAAGCTTAATGCCGATTCCGGCCATCATTGCACCGAGCGCCACCGAACCGAGAACAGGCCACCGACTACTCGCTGGAACATAATAGCTACCACTGCTCATATCGTTTCTCCCGCCGCGTTATTGTTCTTTGCTTCGTTTTTGGGATCGTTCTTAACACCGTGATTGATTGTGTTGTTCAGTGAGGCGTTCTGTATCACACGCTCAATTGGATATAGGGTATATACCAGCGTGATGGTATTAATATCTGCTGGAAGATCTCGCGCCAACTGAAACACTAGCGGGATCGTCAAGCGTTCATTACCCTGCAACTGTTGCTCTTCAAAACAGAAACAGCTTACTTTGCGTAAATGGCGCGTTGCATTTGAAGGGGAAACGCTAGGTACTGCCTGCCCCCAACTTTCTTTATGACTATTATTAGTAAACGTAAAGTCGACTTCTGCCGTTTGCCCCGGATGCACGCTCATTTGATGCATTTCAACGCTCATCTGCCACGGTAAGCCTGGGCTGCCCCGCGTTATAAATTGCACATTAATGTAACGGGACTCATCTACCTCTTCGTGCACGATACTTTGTGCCGTAGCATCAACCTTGCCATTGATGCCAGTAATTTGACAAAACACGTCATACAACGGCACCAACGCAAAAGCAAAGGCGAACATACCTACTAGCACAGCCATTGTTCTAATAACTGTTCGACGCACGCCTACCTGGTTTTGCTCTCGACTATCCATAACCCCTCTTGGGCCTACTGGCCTGTGTGGTTTATGCCATGTTTAATGGGAAGTGCGATGAAAAACCGGCGGTATTTCAAAGGTGTGCAAGGGTGCAGGACTGGGTACTGTCCACTCTAAATCTTCCGCGCCCTCCCAAGCTTTTGCTGGCGCTTTTTTACCTCCGCGAACGCACAGTATGATGCCTAAAACAAATAGCAACTGTGAGGCGCCAAAGAAGAAGGCACCAATACTTGAAAGTAAGTTAAAGTCGGCAAACTGAAGAGCATAATCGGGAATACGGCGCGGCATACCCGCTAACCCAGCGAAATGCATGGGGAAGAATGTTAGGTTGACGCCGATAATCGAAAACCAGAAATGCCACTGGGCAAGCCGTTCATTAGGGTAATGCCCCGTCCATTTCGGCAACCAATAATAAACACCTGCCATGATGGCAAAGATTGCCCCAGGGACTAACACATAGTGAAAATGGGCCACGACGAAATAAGTATCATGATATTGAAAATCAGCAGGCGCTATCGCCAGCATTAGCCCTGAAAAGCCACCAATAGTGAACAGCACGACAAAGGCAAGGGCAAACAGCATCGGCGATTCAAAACTGATTGAGCCACGAAACAGCGTAGTAACCCAATTAAACACTTTCACCCCAGTAGGTACAGCGATCAGCATCGTGGTATACATAAAAAACAACTCTGCCACCAAAGGCATCCCTACCACAAACATATGATGAGCCCAGACCAAAAACGACAGAAACGCAATCGCCGCTGTGGCATAAACCATTGATGCATAACCAAACAACGGTTTCCTTGCAAAAGTTGGTATGATCGCAGAGACAATACCAAAGGCAGGCAGGATCATGATGTACACTTCAGGATGGCCAAACGTCCAGAAGAGATGCTGAAACAGAACTGGGTCGCCCCCACCCGCCGCATTAAAGAAACTTGTGCCAAAATTAATATCCATAAGCATCATGGTAATAACTGCCGCTAAAACCGGCATTACCGCGATCAGCAGAAAGGCCGTAATTAACCATGTCCAGACAAAGAGTGGCATATCCATTAAACGCATGCCCGGTGCACGCATATTCAAAATAGTCGCGATAATGTTAATCGCACCTAGGATGGAGCTAATACCAGCCATATGTAATGCAAGAATAAAAAACGAAGTGGAAGGAGGAGCATAATTAGTCGACAACGGCGCATAAAAAGTCCAACCGAAATTTGGCCCTCCTCCGGGCATAAACAGAGTTGAAAGCAATAGCGTAAAGGCAACAGGAAGCAGCCAAAAACTGAAGTTATTCAATCGTGGTAACGCCATATCTGGCGCTCCAATTTGTAGCGGTATCATCCAGTTAGCTAATCCTGTGAAGGCCGGCATTACGGCGGCAAACACCATGATCAAACCATGCATAGTGGTCATCTGGTTGAAAAACTCAGGTTCGACCAACTGAAGACCAGGCTGGAAAAGTTCGGCTCTCACTACTAAAGCAAATATGCCGCCAACGAAAAACATCGTCAGTGAAAAAATCAGATAAAGAGAACCTATCTCTTTATGATTTGTGGTCAACAACCAGCGCAAAATACCTTTCGGCGGCGCAGCATGGCTCTGGCTTTGCCCGTCGGAGACGGCCGTGCTGCTATGTTGCAAATGAGGTTGAGGGGGTAGTTTGGGCGACATAATACTCTCCGAAATATTGTTGTTGTCTAAATAAGTGGCACATCAGCATTATTGGGCAATTAGCTCAGCTACTTCTGAAGGCTGCACCACATCTCCCGTATCGTTACCCCAAGCATTTCGCGTATAAGTGACTACAGCAGCAATTTCTACTGGGTTTAAGGTGCTACGAAAAGCCGGCATTGCAGCACCCGAAACACCGTTGATTACTTTATTGAGATGCCAATCTACATCACTAATGAGCTGTTCGTTATTTGCCAGTGCAGGAAAAGCAGGTGGCGAGCCCTGGCCTTCAGCTTGATGGCAAGAAGAGCAGATCGATTGATAAATTTCCTGACCGCGTGCTACTAGCTCTTCCATAGCCCATTCACGATCAACGCCCATGGCCTCTTCGGCAGCCGCTTCTTTGCGCTCGGCAAGCCAACCATCAAACTCATCCTCTTCCATCGCGTGTACGACAACAGGCATAAAACCGTGGTTGATGCCACACAGCTCAGTGCACTGCCCACGGTAGATACCCGGCTCATTGATCGTTACCCAATTTTCATTGATAAAACCGGGAATCGTGTCTTGTTTGACAGCTAAGTCGGGCACCCACCATGAATGAATAACATCATCAGAGGTCATCAAAAAGCGCACTTTGCGATTGATGGGTAAAACAAGCGGCTCATCCACTTCTAATAAGTAGTGTTCTCCCCGCGTTTCAGCCCCACTGACTTGCGTCCGTGGAGTGCTCATATTAGAAGTAAACGCGACGTCCTCGCCTAGATACTCATAGCGCCAGCGCCACTGCTGTCCTGTAATCATAACGTCTAATTCTGCATCTGAAGAGTCGTACATATTTTTTAGCGTTGCGGTAGCAGGGACAGCCATGCCAACCAGAATCAAGACAGGAATAGCCGTCCAAAGCACTTCTACACTGGTGTGCTCATGAAAGTTGGCGGCTTTGGCGCCTTTGGAGTGGCGGTAGCGAAACAGGGAGTAAAACATAGCACCAAACACTACGAGGCCGATGACGACACATATCCAAAAAATCGTCATGTGAAGGCCAAAGATATCGGCGCTAACATCGGTTACACCAACAGGCATATTCCAATCATTGGCATTAGCCTGCGACCCGCTCGCAGAAAGGGTAATGACTAACAGCCACCGCCACGCTGATCGCATAGAAACCTCCAGACTTATTGTTGTTATCTCCTGCCTTTAGATGAGGGCAGAACTAAATGAGATATTAGCAGTATAGAAAATATGTGCCATTCGTCACGCTTTGCTTACTTAGCGCTATCAACGCTTTTCAGCGGGCAGCAAACGTTGCCAAAATGATAAGCATCAAAACGAACAGCAATGTAATGACTATCCCTGTAACAATGTAGGCTGCAGGCTTGCCACTACTAAAGTCTTCCTGTCGCTTCTGGTTACTCTGGACCCCAAGCAAGGCCGCTAATACTGACTTCACCACTGACCACATAAAGCCTCCGATTAGGACTGGTGTGACAACGCTCATTGAGGATTCATGGTTAACATTCATCATCATAGACAGACAAAGGTATTACGTTTGGATAAACGGAAAAAATCTAAGCATTTACAGGCAGGTAAATGGCAATCTATAGTTCCGATTATGCGATACTAATTTCCCCCAGGATCAAGCGCCACCCAATGGAGTGACTCATGTTCAAGCACCTTCCAAGCCTACCAGCTAAAAGCCTATTGGCTATTTTCCCATTACTGCTACTAACAGGTTGTACAACATATACGTGGCCCGACGGCTCACAGGAAACTGTAATCGGTGTGGTGCCAGAAGAAGAAAATAAACGCTATGAAGAAGAACAGGTAGAAGGGGTACGCTATCGTATTCCGGGCGAGATCCCAGAAAAGCGCAGCGAATAAGCGTAACGGCAAAAATGGTCAGGCTATTTGTTCATCTTGCATTTGGTATGCGCAGTCGCCGTTGCAGTAAAAGGATTTTCTGGCCAGGGATGTCGAGGGTAGCGACCGCGCATTTCTCTGCGTACCTCTGGGTAACCATGTTGCCAGAAACTCATTAAATCTTGGGTGACTTGTAGCGGTCTACGCGCTGGTGAAAGCAGATGAATCATTACGGCAACGCCGCCATTAACGACAGTAGGGGTTACCCGCCAACCAAAGGCTTCTTGCAGCTTTATAGCTAAAACGGGTGTGAACCGCCCCGGTTATTCCGGAGACCGGTTTGTTTGAGTCAAGCAG
>TARA_R110000824_G_scaffold7698_1_pt1 | contig 22434 bp, 29 predicted proteins | sample TARA_R110000824 | Tara Oceans TARA_R110000824 (sample SAMEA4397747) | marine metagenome | biome: Polar Biome; feature: [MES] marine water layer (ENVO:01000295) within the mesopelagic zone...; material: water (ENVO:00002006), including particulate matter (ENVO:01000060) such as......
GAACATCTATACCGACAGCATGAACGCTAAACGCATCACCGTGTTTCATGTAGAGGACGGCAAGACGGACACATCACGGGCCGTTGAAATCTATACCAGCCACCACCTTTTCGACGAAAAGGCGCAGTCGGAGGGGGGGCCCTTTATTTCCGACTGGGGAAATAAAGCCTTGACCGCGCCGACGCAGGTCACTATATTTGGTCGGGACAGTAGCACCGCTTTGGAGGACGCACCGACGCATCCAGATCAAACCTCACCGCCACCATCCACCCAGAAAGGAACCGGAGCAATGCCAGAAACGACGCACACCGTCACAGCCATGTGGGGATCAGGCGACGACGAAGGACAGCGAGTGTGGCACGACTGCGACGTCCACGAGGTGGGGCCTGCTTTCGCCCACTTCACGCCCGGCAGTGCCTACGGATTCACTAGAACACGCGCTCCCCGGCCCGTACGCATCTCGGGCTTCCGCATTATCGTTGAGGAGCAATAATGACAGTCACACAATTGGTTGACGAACTGATGAGGTGCCCCAACCAACATGCGCCTGTCTTTGCGTATGACCCGATCACTGCGAGTATCGCATTGGTAGTGCAAGTCGATGATTCGTTTGAAGCGGAAGACCGCGTTGACCTGAACACTCAGCGGAACCACCGACCCACAGCAAGGTGAAGAGATGCCCAGATTTGACGTAGAAGTACAGCTCTCAGGCAGGGACGGCAACGCGTTTTCGATCATTGGCGCAGTCGACCGAGCCCTCAGAGGCATCGCCACGAGCGACGAACGCAAACAGTTCTCGACCGAGGCGATGTCAGGCGACTACGCCAACGTGATACAGACAGCCGCACGATGGGTCACCATACACTAGGGGGGCGCATGACAAACAAAAAACCATTAGGCATGAGGCGGTACGGTGTATGGGCGGGCAACCCCAAGGGGAACCGCTACAATCCCAAGCAGTGCGCTCAGTCTGTAGATGATGGGTCAATGTGGGCGGCGGCAAACGCGCATCAATGCACTCGCAAAAACGGACACGGTCAGGGCGGCCTGTTCTGCAAACAACACAGGGGGGGCTGAGGCGGGGCGCTTGCAACAGGCCCCGCCTCAGTTTTAACCAGAAAGGAACCGGAACGATGCCATACAAACGAGGGCCTTATACACGGGGCCCATACTCACGGGGAAAGTGGGGCCGACGCCTCCTTATTCCTCAGGCATTACGTGATGGGCTGGGGACCGCGCTTGAGCTTTCGGGCCTCTCACCGGCACGGATGGCCGAGATGATATGCGACCCCGACGGACGACACCCCGCACCGTCGTTCATCTGCGGCCTCCGAGCAGGACGATACGCACGGTGCGGTGAGCTGATCCAACAGGGGATTGAGGCCTTCATCGCCAAATACCCACCGACCAATTTGCGCGATGCCGTCAGCGGGCACAGGGAGGTTACCGTGGTCCAGTCATCGAACGAAAACAGGCTGTTCGACGCCCTCTTTGAGGCATTTGAGAAATGCACCCCCGCCGAGCAGGAACTGGTCACAGCGCTGTGCAAAAGACTCGCGGCCACATCCGACGTCGTCGCGGCCGTGAAACGGCTGGAAACAATTGCCTAGCTGGACCGACAAGGTCGAGAGGTCAGCACAGTACCGCAACCACGGGATCGGCCCTCACGACGTGTACGAGGTCGAGGGGGCCGAACTCGTGCGGATTCGGCGCATACAACTGCGGCTCTATGCCGAGTGGCGGCTGGATGCCGACATGATGCGTGACATGGCGCAGGAACTGGGGGTAGTCCTCGACCGCGCCTGCGTCCGTGAACCGACTGAGGACAACACAGGAGACGAGCATGGCAACAGACACGGAGAAGATTGATGAGCTGAGGGGCTTATGATGCCGAACCTCGAACGCCACATCTACGGGGACCACGACACGTTGCCGTCTATCGACGACGAGCGCCGCGACCAGATCAGGCGCGACGTCGAAGACGAGATGACCGCAACGAACCACCAAAAAGGAGACTATGATGAGTTCCGAGAACAACGGCCACCCCATGGCGACAGTAGCGACCGTGGCCCTGACGCTGTCGAACAGAGCAAGCAGGATGGCCAAACTTCTCTCCATGGCTGCGCCCCCACCACTGATACATCAGGAGATGCGCTTGATAGGTGAGGCACTTGAATCCCTGAGGGAGCGGGTAGGTGAGGGCGAGGGAGAGAATTGCACAGTGTGTAATGAGGGATTTTATAGTAACGATCACTGCACTTACTGTGGTCACGAGCAATACCAATGAAACAGACCGACTTTGGGCCCATGTTGGGACGAATCGCCCGCACATGCACCTCGCTCGGCGACCACTACGACCGCGGCTACCGCGCAAGCGGACAAGAACGCGAAAACATCGCCGCGGTAATGGACATGCAGGTGTCCAAATTGATCCGTATGAGTTCGGAATTGAAGCACGGCCGAAAACGGAACGCACCGTCTACCGGACAACCAGAGTAAACCCCCGCACATACGGATGTCAGACCATTCGTCCTCACCCTCGCCGCATGGCCTTGGATGGTTCTGCGGTAAGGAGCGGGCACTGGAGAAGGTAGACGAAGGGCGGGGGTGGTGGACGTAACGTCTGCGCCACCCTCGCTATTATCTCAAACGAGGGACTCCATGAGAAATAAGGACGCGGTCACGCAGTTGACCGACGACATTGACACCACCATTAAGCGCCTTGGGAGAACTATCGGTTCCCTGAGGCGTCTCGTGACAGCGATGGAGCAGGAACCAGACGACGAAACGCGGATTATGGCGCTTCTGGCCGCGAACCTGCACGCTGTGTTGCACCCCCTCCGCAATGGCAGCGACCTTGCAGAACGCGCCGAAAACCTCATTATCGGCGCTCCCGCAACCAAGGACGACGAAATACCGATACGCGAACAGTTGAAACTCGCCATTAGCCAAGAAAACTACGAGGAAGCCTCCCGCCTCACGGATCTGCTTGACGGCCCCAACAAGCCGACAGGCAATCCCTTTACCCAGAACGACAACGATTCAGAAGGGCCGGAAGAATGTGGTGGTATGAATGGAGCATCGTGATGCTGATAGCCGCAGTAGTAGGGATATGGGTATGGAGCGGAAGATAAAACAGTGCGACAACAGCGCCGCCAAAGGAGTGGTCTATGGAGCGATTGGCGGCTTGATATTCTGGGGCCTCGCACTCGTGGCCCTGTATTTTTACCTGACAGGAGGAGCCGGATGAGCTTGACATTTACAGACACGACATACGTGTGGACAGGAGGATACGCCACACGCCTTGTTCCAAAGGAGGCGGGATTCCGATGGGACGGCAACGCACGACACTGGTGGACGACAGACTGGTCCGCCGCACACAAGCTCCGCGCATACGCAGATGAACCTGCCCTCGCGGCGCTGGACACTGACACCGAAGAAGCCGCGCACGTGATGGACGAAAGCCGTGCCCTCGTTCCCTCACGGCCGTGGGACGAAACGTGGAACACGTGGAACCCAGACCTGACACCAATGCCCTTCCAGCAGGCAGGCGTCCAGTTCCTGCACGACCACAAGAACGCACTAGTGGGGGACGAGATGGGGCTGGGAAAAACCGTGCAAGCCCTTTTGTTGCTGAACAGCCTGCCATCCGACAAACAGAAGGTTCTGATCATCTGCCCGGCATCCCTGAAGCTCAACTGGGAGATCGAATTCCATCGTTGGGTGAAGAACCACGACGACTACATCATCAACATTATGGGCGGCGGCAGGGACTGGTCATACTTTGACGACGTGGTGATCATCAACCCGCAGCTACTGAAGAAGCACCACTACAACCTGCGCGAGGCCACGTGGGACGTGATGATTGTGGACGAGTGCCACTATTTCAAGAACCCCGGCGCACAACGCACCCTGCACCTGTTCGGGCGGAAATACAAGAAAGACCCATCAAAAACCATACAACCCATCAAGGCCACTCGCTCAATCTTTTTGACAGGGACACCGATCCTGAACAGGCCCGAGGAACTGTTTTCAGTGGTCAGCAACCTCGCCCCAGAAGTGTTCCCGAGCTGGTGGCAATTCGTCCACCGCTATTGCGGAGCCTTCAAGGGCCGCTTCGGCCTCGACACCTCCGGCGCTACCAACCTTGAAGAGCTGCAAGCGAAGCTCCGGCAATCTGTCATGATCCGAAGGCGCAAAGCCGACGTGCTGACAGACCTGCCCGCGAAGAGACGGCAGGTAATCGAAGTTCCAGCACCCCCAGACCTCGCGACAGCGCTGTCGTCGGAAAAAGAATGGTGGAAAGCTCGACAGAAGATGCTAACAGACCTCCGAGCAAGCGTAGAACTTGCAAAAACCAGCGACACCGACGAGGAATACATCGAAGCCGTGAAGTGCCTGCGCGAAGGGATGGCAGCAGCCTTCAAGGAAATGGCGAAACTGAGACAGCAGATAGCCATCGCAAAGGTCCCGTTGGTGCTGGACCACCTGACAAACATCCTTGAAACACAGGAGAAGGTCGTCGTCTTTACTCATCACCACGCGGTGACCGAGGCCCTGATGGACGGCCTCGAAGTAGAAAAAATCTGCGCAGTCAAGCTGGATGGGCGCGACGAACTGGAAGTACGCCACAATGCCGTGGAAAACTTTCAAAATGACCCAGACGTTCGGGTGTTCGTGGGCGGCATTAAAGCCGCAGGCGTCGGGCTGACGCTGACGGCCGCCTCACACGTCCTCTTTGCCGAGATGGACTGGACGCCCGCGAACCTTTCACAGGCCGAAGACCGCTGCCACAGGATAGGCCAAACCGATTCCGTGCTGGTACAGCACATCGTGCTGGAAGCATCCCTCGACGCCTACATGGCAAACAAGGTGGTGGAAAAACAGAAAATATGCGACAAGGCCCTCGACGACGGGATAATGGTGATACCTGAGCCTGTGGTGCCAGACCCTGATCCGGTGGAAGCTGTGTCTTCAACGAAGGAAGCGATTGCGGTGGAGGCTGAGAAGTTCGTAAGTGCGACACTGCGAGAGTCGATTTTGTCGCAGTTAAGGACCCTGTCAGCTTACTGCGACGGCGCACGTCAACTAGACGGGATGGGGTTCTCGAAGGTCGACGCTGACATAGGACACCGACTGGCAGCTTGCGTGTCCCTGTCACCAAAGCAGGCAGCCTTGGGCGCACGTCTCACACATAAATACCGGAGACAGCTTAACGATGAAACCGTTTCAACTCAATGATAAAGCAGGGTTAGGCGAAGGGAATCCCGACCTTCACAGCTATGCGGGGGTTTTCTTATCCCGGCTTGTAAGAAGAGACTGGAGACCACCCAATGCGGAGATTTTTGTGGATTATAAACAAATGAAGTCCGACACGACCATGTCCGCCGAGGGTGTGATCCTGAAGTTTCAGGGCGTGGACCTCTGCCGATGTTGCCGACAACGAGAGACAATGAACCTGCGAAACGTGTGTTCCGAGTGTTACAAAAAAGCCAAACTCGACCGACGATTTTGGAAAAACCCATACCAATGGGTGATAGACCAACGCAAGGAGGAACCGGATGAAAAATGATAGCCGCGCTGAAGACTCGCTGGAACAGGCCGAAGCCATACTGACGACGATGGACCAGTGTTCCCACCGCTTGATGCACATCGAACAGGAGCTGTATCAGGCCAACAAAGACCTCGACAGCGTCAAGCACGACCTGATGGCGACGGTAAGTGCCGAAATGTATGATGGCAAGAAAAAGTGGAGCAACGCCGAGGCCCGTAAATCCGAGGTAGAACGCCGCGCAAAGGGTAACGGCAACACCGTAGCCAAACTGATGCACGAGCGCGACGAGATGGAATTCAGCCTCAGGCAAGCCGAAAGACACCTGAAGTTTCACTACAAGGTCGTGGACCTCGGCGTATCAAGGAACCTGAGCCTGATGCCGTCTATCGTGGACATTCAGGAGTATCTGTTCCAGACCCTGAAAGGCAATATCGCCGAACTGCTGATGGGCGGCCAGAGAAAGACGACCGAAGGGAGGGACGAATGAAAGCGGTTGACACAGAAGCCCTGATGGTGGGTATGCAATGTGGCCTGCCAACGCTGCTCTGGGGAGACCCCGGCATCGGAAAATCATCTCTGGTGGAATCCCTCGCCGTGGCCCTTAACCTGCCGATTCAAACAGTAATTGCTTCCATTCGCGAGCCTTCCGACTTTTCAGGGCTCCCAGTCGTGGACAACGACAGCAAATCCGTATGGTTTGCAGCCCCGCAGTGGGCAAAGGCAATGACAGAAACCTCTGTGGACGAGGAGCTGGCCGTGATGGGGCTGACAGGGATGCTCTTTTTCGACGAACTGTCCACGGCACCGCCAGCCGTGCAGGCCGCGCTACTGCGAGTAATCCTCGGAAGGATGGTGGGCGACACAAAGATCCCCGACTCCGTGGCAATGATGGCCGCAGCAAACCCTCCAGAAACATCGGCCGGAGGATGGGAAATGACCGCGCCGCTGGCGAACAGGTTTATCCATTTACAGGCAAAGGCCTCTGCCAGTGCCTTCTGCGATGGGATGGTGGCAGGATGGGCAACACCGCCCGTAAAACCCCTGAACGCAAACTGGAAGAAACAGAAAATTACCACACGCGCATCCGTGGCCTCGTTTATCAAAGCCCGCCCCGACTTGCTGTTCAAGTTCCCCGAGAACTCAGAGAACGCAGGTGGCGCGTGGCCCTCGCCACGAACATGGGAATATCTGTCCACGGTCGAGGCCGCCTGCCGCAACAACGCAACAGAAGAAGCCGAAGCTATGCTGATGGCAGGATGCACAGGAGAAGGAGCAAGCCTTGAATATACCGCGTGGCGCAGAAATCTGGACCTTCCAGACCCCGAGATGCTCCTCAGAGACCCCGGCAAACTCGCCCTGCCCGATAGGGGAGACAAGGCATACGCCATTCTTACATCCGTAGTGGCAGCCGTGTTGTCCGACCTCACCCCAGACAGGTGGCTCGCGGGCTGGGAAGTGATGGGCAACGCCAGCAACAACGGCAAATCCGACGTGGCAGCACCCTGCGCACGCATCCTCGCAATGAACAAGCCCACGGAAAAGACCACGGCCCCAGAAGCCGCGGCTGCCTTCGGAGAGCTGATCGTCAAATCAGGGATGGCATGACAGTTATATGCCCAAACTGCAAGAGCCGTATGGCTCCTCCTTCATGGGACATTCGCCGGAGGGAATATTACCGTCGGCGAGGGTTCTGCTCACTAAAATGCTATAAGGAAAAATACAATGGCGGACGAGAGCTTTATTTGCGCAAGATACAGGGCGATAGCCGAACGCCCATATCTGGCGAGCGCACTGTCAGCGCTGATTCCGGTCGAGACAAAAGAGAAGAGCGACCCCGCCCCTCCTCAAATAATGAGCGGGGATCTTCGCTGGCGACTCTACTACGACCCAAAAAATCTGGTAAATGTTGAGGTGGTTGCCACGGCCATGATTCACATCGTAACACACCTGCTGAGATCGCACGGAGAACGCGGAAAGGAGAATTCCGCGATGCACGACCTCTGGGGCATAGGCGGCGACGAGGAAATAAACGACGACATCCTGAAAGACGAAACCGGGGAAAGAGGAGAAGACCCCCTCAGGCTTCCAGAGGGCTCAATCACCCCCGCAGCCCTTGGGCATCCAACAGGAGAAACAGTAGAGCAATACTACCAGCGCCTCCTCGAAGACCCACCACCGAGTGACGACGAAAAGGCGGGTGGAGTTGGCGATGGCTTCGGTGGGGCAGGGTGTGGCTCGTGCGCAACTGGAAACCCTATGGAGTGGGAAGACAGCACAGAAGCACCGGGAATATCAAAAATTGAGGGGGACGCGATACGACGCACCACGGCACAGCAGGTCAAAGACCTGAAGACCCGTGGCAAGGTGGCAGCAGGATGGGATCGCTGGGCCGACAAGGTTCTGGCGCAGCCCTTCGATTTCAAGAAAATGTTCCAGCGCGTCGTGCGAGAAAGGATGGGATACATCTCAGGGATGGCAGATTACACGTATTCCAGACCTTCCCGCAGGCAGAGCATCTACGGCAACGTCATTATGCCCTCTATGGTGGCTCCCCGCATCACCGTAGGCGTGATTGTGGACACATCGGGCTCCATGTCAGACACGATGGTCAGTCAGGGGCTGGCAGTTTGCCGGGGATGCCTCGAAGCAGCGTCCGAAATTAAGGTCCTGTCCTGCGACAGCGCTGTCCATAGCTGCCAGACGGTATTTAGCCCGAAGGAAATCAAGGTCTACGGCGGCGGCGGTACCGATATGCGCATCCCCATCCGCTACTTCGAGAAGATGCGCAAAAACAAACCCTCCATCGTGCTATGCGTAACCGACGGCTACACACCGTGGCCAGACACTGCACCGAAAGGCTTTCAATTCATCACCATGCTCACCAGTAAACACGGCACCAAACCAACCTTTGGAGACACATACATATGGGACCAACGTCCAGCTCAGGAGAGGTAGCAACCAGCATAGGCATAACCGAAAGAAGAGTTCGGCAGATCGCCAAAGCGCTGGGAATAAAAAAGGAGGGAAGAGATTACCGGTATGATCCAGTGCAGGTATTCAGCATTCGTAGAGCTTATCAAAGCGGGGAACTCAATGGAGGTAACACGAGCCGAAAACCAGAGAAGCGACCGCGAGGGGCTTGGGGGAAGGGCCGACAGCCAACCCGAAAACCCCTTGACGTAGCGCGAAGCTCACAGTAGTATACGCTTGTGGCGCTTGGTTGCCACCGACGGCAACTATCGTTACACCTCCCGGCCTCCGAGGACCTCCTCGGGGGTCGTTTTTTGTCCGATCAATTACACCGGAGCAACTGCCCTGTTTACGCCAGACCGAACCCTCTTGTTTTCCCCGACAGTTCGCGCATCCTCGACAGATAAAAAAGCACACAGCTCAGTCTTTTTGGTGGAATCATTGCAGGTATTCTTCGTTGTCTGCTCCCTGACCTCATAATCGAAAGCCTTCTTTCCGTCCGCCCTGAAAACCACCCACATAAGAGTAGCGTCTTTCAGGTCCGCAAACACGACAAAAGGCACCCCGAGGGTCTTTGACACGACCGAGCAGCGGTCAATTTTATCCTTCGATATAAGCAGGCTGCCATACCCCTCTAAATCCTCCAGCGAAATATCTCGGCTTTTTACTTCCACGACAGCCGACGCCCTGTTTCCCCTGCGCAAGATGGCATCAAAATCACACGCGGGACTTACGGGCCACACAATTTCAAGCGGATCAGCGTCTAGGGCGTCCGCCTGAGCCCGAACAAACCTGAGGACACACATCCGTCCCCGCTCCTCTGCTTTCCTTCCCTTTGGGGTCATCGAATCCATGCATCACGCCCATGGCTCTCTTTTTCCGCCACTATACCGCCGTGCGTGGCCCTCGCGCACGAGAAGCTCGTTGACATTTGTCCTTCTGCCGTTTTTTATGGCGTAAACGGTGGCAAGGACGCGACCGTATTTCCCCTTTTCGTGCGACTCGAATTCGATCTCGTCTGCTGACTCCAAAACACCTCTCAAGTACGCCTTACTCCGTAAACCCATGGCCTTCTCTTCGAGCCGACGAGTACGGGACTCGGGTGTATCTATCCCGTGGAGCCTTAGCCTTAGGGCAAGATGTATGTCATACCCGAGATCAATCAGGCAATCCAGCGTGTCCCCGTCAATTATGGGATCGCGCTGCTTCCCGTTTTTTCCGTATCGGCCGCACAGTTCTGCGCGATAGTAATACTTCATAACAATACTCCGTAATTACAGGTTTGGCCTTTTGAATACAATGCACTGCGCAGGCTGCGGCGTCGCAAAAACAGGCACCCATTTGTTTTCAACGAGGTAAGGGTAGACCCTGTTTATAGAGCTTGTAAAGATTGGGTCGAGAAGAACATAATCAGCACGAGAAAGATCCATGGGGCCAGTGAGCGACCAACGAAAAGACTCCCGCTCGGACAACACCTCGACGTTGTGGGGCTTTCGAGCCGCAACGACAGCGCTGTCGGGGGTGTTCGTCTTCGCCCAGATGGCAGCATCGTAGTAATGAGCCCAGTGGATGCCACCGGAGACCGCCTTGGGGGGCACGAACAACCCTCCGATAACCATTAAGGCATAAAGGGCCTGCTTCGGAAGGGCAATAAAAACAACAGGCAACAGGGGCACAATAAAGCGGGTATCCTTCCAGCCATCAGGCCAGATCATAACCATTCCCAGATACAAACCAAAATAAATCTGGATGCCGAGCTTCATTTTCCAGACAGCGTAACCCAACACAAGAAACCCTAATGCAGTGGTGATGTTGGGAATGGGGATCAGGGCTTCTGGAAAAGCCGTACCGAAATAATAGATCAGGTTGTTGATGATGCGCTCAGGGAAACCGGAGCCTAGCCATAGCAGCTCTTCGGCGTAAGCTGAGGTCCTGAAGGCAAACGACGGTATCAAGGGAAGAAGCCACTTCGGGTTTTTATAAAATACAGCAAGAGCCAGCCCCAACGCCAGTGCCTGCGACTTAAACAGGCCTGAAAGACACAAGCAGACGCTTGCCACTATCCACCACTTTCCTTTGCGACGCACAACGAGGAGGCAGAGGGTGCTGGCGAGAGCGAAGGGGATCTCAGCCATTACGTAGGTCGAATAGGAGAGCATCGGCGCACACACGGCGATAGCCGCAGCGGGCTGCCAAGCATGGAACCACGTGACCACGCACACCAGAGCCACGAAACAGACAACGACAAACAATTTCATCGCTATCAACCCGCCACCAAGCCCCTGAATCAAAGCGAGAACAGCGGGCCATCCGGCCGGGAAGCGGTTACTCGTGTAGCTGCCTGTAAGAATATCACGACCCGCGAGAATGAACTCGGCATTGTCGCCATTGGGAGACAGAACAGGATCAAAAGACATCCACGCCGTGATGCAAGCAAGGGCCCCCAGAAGAGCCGTGTCTATCGGCCGTGATACCACTGTATCCATCTCCAGTTAATCAGGGTGCGCTGCTTTAACGTGAGCGTATCATTATTCACCATGCGAACAGACGGAGGCAGCTTCACAAGGGACCCAAGGGACCCAAGCATCGGTGAACGCCCCGCGTCGGCTCTCTTTGGGTGCAAAGTTTGCAGCGTATCCGTGTCGAAGCCCGGAGAAAAGATATTCAACGTGTCTTTTCCGGGAATCCATATTCCCGGTTCAGGATGCCTGTGGTGGTTGTGAGTATCCCAGTCCGTGACGTGATCCTGAACCACAACAACCATCATACACGTGATCGCGAATGTGCCGAAGCCCAGCGCCCACGCAAGAACGCTCCAGCCAGTTATATTAACGACAGTCCGGTGCTCTGGGCTCTTGTCTTTTGATTGCGCAGCCACGTCAAACCCATCCATAAGGCATCCCTCTGGTGCTGATTGGTCTTCTTTGGAACGATATTCGCGCCTGCGAGAACCTTCACGTAGGCATCAGTCTGTGCCTTCTTCTGTGACCCCTTCCAGTCGCGTGGCTCAAGAAATACGGGCCGCACATGATGCGCCGCCATCCCCAGCGCAAAAGCCGAGGCGCTTACAGCCACGCTGACCAGATCCTGAACACCCTTGTTCCCGGCCTTCTTATTCATCCAGTCTGGAAGCTCTATCACGCACAGCCTAAGCCGTGGCCCGATAGTTATAGACCGCTGCGATGCCTCTGACGCCCAATGCGTGACCAGCTCCTCTCTGGGCATCCCCTTCTCCGACGGGATCGTGAACACGTCCAAGACGGCTTCGTTGCCCCATTCAATGACAGCGCAGTCCATATGCCGCAAGTGGGGATCAACGGCGAGAAACCACTGGTCTGGACCGAGGAGGTTTTGAGACAATAGCGACTTTTGGGACAATGGCGGGTTTTCTCTCTGGTTCTTTAGGGCTTTCAGGTCCTGCTGTGTCCAATTTGCCACGGGTCAATCTCCTGAACTTCCTCATGTCGTATAACCGATTAACCACCTCCACCTCATCAGGACCAAAAACCAGTTGTTCGGGGTCATCAACCCAGAACCCTTCATAGGTATCCGTGGCACTTACATGCTTAACTAGGGGCACGCTACGTGCCGCTGGCTTTCCGTTGGGCTGCCTTACAAATACTGCCTTCATTCTCCCTCCCGCGTTTTCATGTTACGCGTTTCCATGTTACGTGAAACGCGTTTAAAGGCTTTTGTTTAAATTACCGGAACCCGGAGGTTCTGTTTGGTTGGTTAGGGTAAAGAGGTAGACCCCGACGCTTTTTTTCGCGAGGCGGCTCCTTACCCTCTATGTACACTACCGTATACCCATCGGACGTAGGCAGTATGAGGGTCCACAAGACGGTGGCCACGCTTGCGGTGGATGCGACTTTTATTGCTTGGCCCAGCTCAACGAGGCGCGTTCACCCTGTGAGGTCGCGTCAGCGGCTTTCCTCGTTCCCCCTCGTAACCGCGTTCTTTCATATATGCCCCCCGAGCGTTGCCCGCCGAGAGCATACAACCATCATCAATCCTCATTCTCCAACGAACACCTGAGAATGGTCTTCCATCAGGATCATCGACTTAATGAGGAACTTCACCTGTGACATCTTCGATGTGAGAGCGCTTCGTATCGACAGCGACGTCATCTCGGGTGGTATGAACAGGATATAAGAACCCGCGCCCGACTCAGGAAACAGGTTCTTGAACTCGTCCGGGGCGGCGACAAAGGGCCATATACGCACAGGGTCCGTAACGGGTGGAGGCGATGACATCTCTCCCGGTTCTGGCTCCCTTATGGATTTCATTTCATAGGACAGATCGCGCCACGAAAGCCCTTTCGCCTTGGCCAGCATCTCGGTTATGTTTTCTTTGTTCACGTGGGGGAGAATCACGTTCAGGTTGGATTTCCCGATGGACGAGACCTCCGAGAACGACTGCTCCAACTCCAGTATGAAGCGGCGATAGCGCTGCGCCGACCTCTGTCCCTCACGATTGGAAAAACCGCACCCCGCAGACTCCACGGGAGCCTCGCAGAAGGCGGCGAAGGAATCGAAACCAAGGGCTTCCCACGATTCGTTTTCGAGGAAATACTGCATATCTTGCCCAATAAAAAGATAGGCCTGTTCAAGGTCGCTACGATGTGCAAGGAAACGGTTGTATGCAACCGTGGCGTCCTTGGCTTCGATCTCCGTTGACATCTCACCCTCTCCTGTTGGCTTTCTCTAGCCTGTTCATTTTCTCAAGGAAGGCCTCGGCATTCGCCTTTGATCGGCGCACACGAAACGCCAGCAACTCTTCTGGGTCGCGAGGCCTGTAAATGCCCTTCTTGAACCTTTCAAGGGACTGCTGACTGTCTTTCATTCCGTGTCCATCGAAAACGAATCTTCTCCATAAACCAGTTCGACGCCCTCGGGGACCTCCCCGGTTGCCTTGATGTGGGCAAGAATGGCTTTCTTGTCTGGAGCGTGCTTGATAGTCTCTCGAATGAAACCCTGATCTTCGAGGCCACCAGAGTTGTAGTCTGAGACGAACTGCTGTTCGTCTTCGATCTCGACCTTCTCGCGGCCTTTGCGATACTTCAACTTGCCGCCGATCAGGTTCATCGTCACCTTCCCTGTTCCCATCAGAAAAGCCCTGAGGCCCTTCTCCAGCCAATCCATCTGCCTGCTGACCTTGGAGGCCTCGCTCGTTTCCCACGTCGCGATTCGTGCCCGCTCAATGTCTGCGTGGGCCTTGATCTCGGCGAGGTCGGAGCGCAGGCGCTTTACCACCCACAGCCTGCTCTCTGCATCTTCCTGCCCCACGATCTCGGGCTCCCGGTCCTGCTCCTCTATCTCTTCCCATTCAGAGAACCAGTCGATGTCACGCTTTTGTGGGTCACTCACGATAGCCTCGCTTTCATAGCCTCAATCTTCTCAGGGGCTACCGTGTGCTTGTCGTAACCGCTCTTGTAGATCGTAAACGCCGTCTTGTAGAGATCGTCGAAGCTAAACCCACCATCAGGAAAGTGGCCTTCCCATACCACACGAGCGGCACCCACGCAGACATCGAAGAACGCAATGTCGCGGTTAATGTCATAGCTCGTCGGCGCGGGTGGATCTTGTTTAGGGGGTGGCGGTGCTTGTCGTGCCGGAGGTTGAGCCTGAGGAGGCGAAGGAGCCTGAGGGACGCCCTGTTGCGGTGGCGCGTGACCGGAGCCCTGAGGGGGGCCTGAGGGCTTGTGAAAGGGATACCACTGGCCGTCATCTGTCATTACCTGCCAGACCGGGGCGCTTGACGTACTAGCGCGTTGGATCTGGAAGGTCATATTCTCCATGAGGCCCATCTGCATCAGGCCAGCGTGGAGGTAATCGGGACAGCTCCACTTCCTATCTTCCCCGTTTATCGTAACGGAGCAGAGAAAGTATGGTGCATTATGCTTTCCGGGCTCGGGTAGATCAGGCTCACCTCGCCGCCCACGACCCTTCCCCCACGGGAAGAGCACGTTCTTCTGGGTATTAAGCGGGAAATCCACATCCAAGCGAACCCACGGGACCTGCGTTGTATCTAACATTATCCGGTTCCTCCGAGATAAAAGTAGTGGGCTTCTCCGGGCACGGGCCCAGCAAGGGCGGGAGGAACCGGAAAGAACCACCGCCAGAAGCCCAAGAATCTTGGTCTCCGGTTCCTGTTAAAAGTGAAAGGGCCGAGGCACCCCAATCTTTGCCAATCCTTGGGACCGCAACATAAACCGACGGCTACTCCCCAATACCCAGTCGATTAGACCCGCGCACCGACACCAATGTCACCGCGGCCCTTTCAAATCCATACAGCCCTTTCCGAAGATGTCCTCGAAGTCCACGAGACCGTTTGTGGCCCTGCGAATCCGCAACATTAATCTCACGGAAGGGCTCGTTGAGCCTTTTTCGATGTTGAAGAGATGTGGGTGGGACGTTTTAATAACCGCCGCAGCTTCGCGATACCCATAACCATTCAAATCTCTCCAGTCTTTGAGCGTCATTGTGTTACGCACAACATAACACATGACCCGACGCCTGTCAAGAACTGTTTTAGTATCGTCGCGAACGAGCTTTCTTCACGGGGCGTGCCGCCTTCTTTGCAGGACGCCCGACCGAACTCTTGGTCTTCGCGGGGCGCATCATGCCTTTGTGTGCCTTTTTCGCAGCCCGCTTACCGGCCGCTGTATACGGATAACGCTTGCCGCCTACTTTTGGCATATCTTACTCCTTTTTACGGGTCCCATTCAAGGTGGATATGGGACCCTTCGTGGATAACCGTCTGGTAATCAGGCCCTAAAAGCTTTCGCAGGTCCCCGGCAATGTTCTGAATCACGTCATCGGGAAGGTCTTCGCGCTCTCCCCGGTCGTCCACAAACCAGATCCTCATGTCTATGGCCTGATTTTTGTAGTGCTTGGACCCCTCCATATGATTGCCATCGGCACCCGCCGTGACTGTAAAGGGGAAGTCATCGCACGCATTCTTCGCGTTCCAGCGAAAAATCTCTGAAATCTGAAACAGGTATCGTGTAAGCTCCCATCGCAGGAACCGGACATCGACGCCGCCTTTGATATTGTATATCATACACCCTCCTCGTTATTCTTACAGAAAGCTCAGGCCCAGAACGGCAGCCTGTGTCTTGTCGCCACGGACACGCTCGAAGCGCAGCCCGATGTTCATGTGCTTGCCCATACGATAGCGGGCCTCCGTCCAGTAGTCAATGCGCTCGTTATCACCCTTGGACCGCAAGCCCTCGCCCTTGAGAACAAAGGACACCTCCCGACCCTTTATCTTTTTCGTGTAGCGGCAGACAGCCAGCATTCTCAGGAATGTCTCGCGGCCACCTTCATCAGGGAACTCAATCCGCGTCCCGGCCCCGAAAGTGAAGACCCGATACCCGACACCTGCACCACCAGCGAAGGTCGTGTGTGACTGGTAGTATCTGAAATCGGACTCCATTATCAGGCCCACAGGAAAGAAGAAGGCGCTGCCAATGCCAGCAGAATAGGTAGGGTCACGACCCTCAGTGCGAGCATACTTACCCCCGACGTCTACCTGAGAGGTCTTCTCCCCGTCAGCGTCGTAGAACTTGTGCAGGTGCTTCCCTGACGCAAACACCGAACGCGTCTGTGACGTGCTGATCGCGCTCAGGTCAACGCCAAGACCATGAAGGTGCATAGGCGAAAAGAACCCAAACTCAACCATTGCTATTGCCATCACTGCCCAAAGTTTCATTGCGGATCTCCTGTAAACATGACAATCATTGCCAGCGATGGATTCTCACGGGGCCATCTCCTCCCTGATCCCATCCCTATAATACTTCTTTATGGAGGCCTTAAAGGAGCTATATTCGCCCTTGGTAGTGAAGACCTTATCGTCCCCCCCGGCTTCTTCGATGGCGGCGTCACCCTTTGCTTGCATTTTCTTCGCCTGTCTTTTATTCCCTTCGTCCAGATACCGCATCTCTTGTGCATAGAAGAAGGCCGCAGAACTCCTTACTTTCTGTAAATCCTTTTTGGCCCCCTTTCCTCCGAAATAATCGCTACGCTCTTCACGAGTCATAGCGCTCGTTTCCCTGCTTTTTTCACGGCTCTTGACCTCGCCAATTACATCACGAGGCGTAACCCCTTTGGGCAAATCCAAGCTCCTTATTGCCGCGCCCATCTTCACTCCCGTGTTCATCAGCTCTTCCGCCGTGTCCGCAAGACGCATCACATCGCGCTGAGTTTCCGGGTCGTCCCTGTATTTCTTTTGCGCCCGAATACCGAGGAGCTTGTGGCCGTGAGGCAGCTCCGGGTGTTCGCTTGCAAACGGGTTCTGGCCGATTATCCTCGACGGCGTGAAGAAACTATCCAGAGCATAAGCACCAGCAGGAGAAGTAACCAGCCCACCTAACCGGCGGTCTTGCTCGCGAACCGCAACCTCGCCGCCCTCCGAAACCATGTATCTCGGTGTCACGGCAGCACCAGAAAAAACCTTCTTGTTGGCATAAAGCTCGGCAGGAACACGAAAGGCGGGCGACACCAGCGAGCCCCCCTCCTCTGCTATGCCGCCCCAGAAGGCCATCTGCACCTCCTTGTAGTTCTGGGCGAACAGCAGGCTCATGCCACCAAAGTTGTCAAGGAACTCGTCGGAGGACAGCGACAGAGTAAAGACAATAGGAGACCCATCGGTAGACATACCGAGGTTGATATGGAACTGGTCCTTGATCCAGTCTGGCAGCAACGACTCGATTTCACGCTTTTCGTCATCGCTCTCATTGTAATGGGCGGCGGCAGACACGAAGGCCAACAAGGGATACCAGAGGACGACGTTCGACAGCAACGTGGGGTCAAACTTCTTCGTGATGAAGCGAGCCATCTTACTTCCGAAGAACAAAGGCATCTTCGCAGCGAACTTCGCGGGGTGCTCCTTGGCATACTTCAGCCAGTTGATCGTGTTGTTTGCCTTCCACGTATAAAACGGGAACAGCATACCCGAAAAGAACCTGCGCTCGCTCTCCGTGGACCGCCCGTAATCGACTGGGGCCTCGCGAGCTTTTTTCGCTGCCACCTTCACGCTGTCTCCGGCTTTGCGACGGCGAAGGAACAGCGCCATACGCATCACGTTCTCACGAGCGTTCATCATGTCAAGGTATGTTTTAGTAACCGCTTTTACGGGGTTTAAGTCCGACCACTCCCGGCCTTCGAGCTTGCGCAAACGCTTTGACTTCCGCATCGACTTCCTTACAATGTCTGGAAGCTCTTCGTGTGCCCAGTTGCTGGTAATAACACCCTCGTGCAGGGCATCGCGCCAGTCCTGATCATATTCCCCCTTGCGGGCACGATTCAACATGGCAATAGCCGCGGCGGCGTGGGCGGGCGCGAAAATATCTTCGCGCATTATGTTTTCCATATCACCGATGAGATTGGTGAGCTGGTGAACGCTGGTGGTCGCCGCCTTTGCTATCGTGATGGCCTTCCAGTATTGCGTGACCTTATTCGCGGTCGCCACGAAAGGCTGGCTGTGGCCAACCTCCCCTCGCCAAAACTTCACTCGGGTGGCCAGATGTGTCGGCAACCAGTAGCCATTGCGCAGATTCTGATTCAGCCACGCAATGCTGATGTCCGTGCCATCCTTCATCGCCTTCATTGCCTCCTCGTATTCTTTCGACCCACGAGGATACTGCTTGTTGATCTCTTCTTCGATACCCGCTTCCATGCCGACCTTCGTTGCCAGCTCTATACCCCTGTCCGTTATGGTCATAACGGGGTATCCCGCCCGCTTCTTGTGCAGCTCCACAAAATCAAAGCCCTCACGAGGCAAATCTCCCGGCTTGTACTTCACGCCGAAGTCCCCAACGAACGCGTCGATCAGGTCGTCCAGCTCGTTGTGGCGCTTGATCTGGCCTATCCGACGGATGGAGGCCTCCAGCACGTCCTCTGTGGGACGGGTAGAGCCGTCGGCTTTGACAGCGTAGCCACGAAACGGCGAACGCAACGCAGATGGCAGGGCTTCGCTAAACTCGGCACGCAGATAGTCGAGGACAACGTGAGGCATATACGTCTTGTGCTGGCTCTCTTTTCGCAGCTTACCCCTCTGAGCCAGATCGTCGCCGGTACGGTTCCACATATCCCAGTAGTTCTGAACGGCCTTTATGACGCGACGTTTTTGTGCTGGAGACATCGACCGGACGGTCTCGTCTAGGGTTATTTCCATAGCCTCCACGGTCAGGTCCATCGGCATCTTGTTGTCGTGGACCTTGGCCCGCTCCAGCAGATCCCGCATTTCGACGTAGACCTTCCATTTCACGAAGTCGTCATGGTCCTTCAGTGGCCGCAGCACGTCCGTCATTTCTACAGCGGCTTCCTCAAACGATGCCCCAATGTGAGCTTGATACCTCCGTATGCGGTCAGGCCACCATTTTCGGCTACGGCCCCTAGTTTTTTCAGCGCGGCCCTTCGTGCGCGTCGTCTGGGCCTCATACATAAAGATGCTAACTACGCTCCAAAACGCTTCAGTAGTCTTTTTGTTCAGGCGCTCAAGGAAGGACTCTCTCTGCTGGGTGCGACGCGTGTCGAAAAGGTATTTATGGGTGGTCTCGTCGGAGATCACATCCTCAGCCTTGGGGTTGTCGCGACGCTTCGCGGTCGGCCACGCCAAAAGCGGGTCTATCCCTGCCATCCCTGTCATCTCTTCCATCTTGGTATCGAAGAAATGTCGGGGATCTTGCTCGGGGTTCGAGAGCAGCCAGAAGGCTTGCTGCACATCCTTCTCCGTAGTTGACATTTCTCGGAAACCCTCACCCTTGTCGAAGGCATAATCAACGATGTCTCTGAATGCCAGCTTGGAGATGACGATCTCATAATATTCGTTGAATCTATACTTTCTGTCTATTCTCTCATCCGACTTGCGTCGCTTCATGGCATCTCGCTGATCTGCCTCCTGCGGAAACCAGAAATCTTGGACGACACGGTGCCTCTGCTTCGCCCCGGTATGGGGGTAGTGCAAATCCAGAATTGCCTTAATGTCTTCGGCGTAGCCGCCCTTCCTGCCTTCGACCCACCACCGCCACCCAGAGCCGCCAGCACGGCCTGTGTTCGTCGTGCTCCGGGCGTCAACACGGATACGGACTTCTTGATCGCCTTCCTTGTAGGACCAAGTGTCGTGCGTGGGGATAACCTGTACCTGCATTGAGTAATCGCCGGTGCGGATAATGTTACCGCCGATGAGAGACTCCATCGTGGTTTCGGCACTCGAAAGTGGTGGCCCCGCGACAACGATACCCGAAAGGCTAAACCCTTTCGGGGGAATGATACCTTGCTCATGGCTACCATCCGCACGGGTGAAGTAGGCGACGATTGGGCGACCAACAGTTGAGAATGCTGAGGTAAGAGCCTGATAACCAGCGATCAGGTTGCCCGTCACGACGTAGCGTTCTTCGCGAGCATTTTGGGCCCCTTCGCCCTCGAAGCTGTCACGGACATTACCTAAGCTCGTGTATTTATTCCACATCGCGACATTCGTGTTCTGTGACAGCGTTTTTAAGTTGACCTCAAGAACAGCAGTCTCTTGTGTCGGCGTAATCGCAAATGATGCTATAAGCTCATTCAGCGAGGGAGGCATCTCGGCGCTGCGTGATTTATCTGGCTTGTATTCAAGACCAATAAAAATGCCTTTCGTATTTCTATTGTTTGTATCCTGCTGCGTTAAGGCATCGGGGTTCATGTCGAAGATGGCCCCCAGCCTCGGGATCTGCATAATACGGCTGTCGGTATACTCATGGTTTCGGAATACCCGCACCAGCTCATCCCTTACCAACTCAGAGGCACGAATACGGCCGTCGATCTTATCGTCGTGGAGGTCCTCTTCGGGACGGTCTTCTAGCGCCATCTGCTTGATTTTATTCATATGGGCCACGTAGGCATAGTGCCGATCACCAGCCTCTTTGTTGAAGTGTTCTATATACTTCCGCTGTGCCAGCTCGCTCTCGGGTGGGGGGTTCGTGAAATACTGCGCCAGCGTAGCTCCTCTTCCTTCGCGTAGCTCGTTCACGATATGCTCGGTCCACGTACGCTCGTGCTGGCGTGGCGATTGCCGCATCCGATTAAACCAGCTGTTCTCCCTCAGCTCCGCCCAGACCTCGGCAGCCTCAGGATCTTTGAAAGAGTCAAGCATCTCGTTGTTGACACGCATAATGCGGTTCATCATGTCAATCAGAACCGAGCCTATCTCGTTGGCAAGCAGCTTGCGTGCGGCTGCCGCCCCTTCCTTGGTGTCTCTCGGATCTTGGAAAACCTCTGTGTCCCAGTGCTCCCACTGTGGGTCCTGCTTGACTCTCCAGTCGATTCCAACATTGTCCATCGCCTCGTTGATCACCATCGTGATACGGGAAAACATATACGGCAGCGTGATCTTGTTCGCCAACACCGTTTCCACGACTGCTGCCTCACCAAAAGGCGAGTCCGTCCCCGGCATAGCAGGAGCAAGCTCCGTGGTTTCAAGGGTCTCGGCATCCAGTTCGCGGACGCCCGTATCCAGCTCGTTGGCACCAACAGCAGTCAAGAGGGCGATGTGGTCGGTGTAATCCTTGTCAATCTCTTTATACGCACGCGCCTGAACCTCCACAGGAAGATACATCAACTCCTTAACCAGCAAGGAAGCAATACCGGGGACACGCTTAATATCTTCCTTATCACCGAGCTGGGCCCGCTCCAGCAGACTAAGCCGTGGAAGAATGTAGTTTTTGATTTCCTCATCGGCTCGCAGGTAAGTCGTGACTACTACATCGCCATATTCGTTTTCGATGTTCTGGACTTCCTCGACATCGAAGGCGCTCTTTCCAGAAGCTGTGGTTCCAGCATTTAAGGTCTTCAGCTTTCGCATGTGCATCTGAATCGGGCGCATCTCCGTGAGGAGGGGCGTCGTCCACTGCGAGTAGAGCGGGATGCCATCGTTATTCTGGGTCCATTTCTCGTCTTCTGAGTCGGAGCGAGTCTTCGCGGGACCCGTTTGGCCCAAACGGTCCACGCGACCAATGATCTGCATAAATGCCGAAATGTCCGGGGCGGTCTGTAGAATAAACATCCACCGCTGCGCGGGCATATTGTTCTCGTCATGTATGCCCTCAATCATCTTCTGGTGCATCGACATACCCGTGGCAGCAGCATTATTTAAGAACGCGCCGTCGTAGTCGTCCCGGTTGAACCCAGCGATAGCTTTGACCTTTGGCAGGGCTTCCACGCGGCGAACCACAGGGTGCTCGGGGTCAGTGTAGTCTATCTCCAGATGGGATTTAGTGCTGCGACCTGTAAGCTCGGCGATCTTCATCCCCCCTCTTTTGAGCTTTGAAAGGAGGTAGTCCACCGGAGCGGCCGGTATATTTTTGAGAATATCGCCGCCACTCTCCATAGTTCCGTGAGCAGCGTCGTACTCTGGGCGTGCCGCGACGATCCTAGCCTTGATGTCGTCGATTTCACCCTCGAAGGGCTGCTCCCTGATCATCTTCGGTGGATTATTGGGGTCAGGAATGCGCCTCTTCGGGTCCTTCGGATCAGGAATTGTGCCTCCCGACTTGGGATCGACGATGTCCCTCTCGGGAATGAGCTTGTATATCCAATTCTCAAAAACGTCGGGATCAAGGATGTTTTCAAACTCGTGTTCGGGGCCTTTGTTGTTATTCTGCTGGTCGGTGAAGACAATGCGTCGTGACCGAGAGAGCGTGCGCTCTACGGTACGCAGAAAAGTGAAATCTACTAACTCGTCACCCTCCTTGAGCCCCTGATCTTCAATATACCACTGAGTAAAAGCCTCCATCGTTTCGTAGCTGGCGATCACGGGCTTGACGCCGTCTTCCCTCCACGCACGAAGAACCTCATCAGCAAGACCGTCAGCCTTGAGCGCCAGAAGAAGGTTATTGAGGATTTTGGATCGCTGTCCCGACAAACGTGCCG
>TARA_R110000824_G_scaffold81956_3_pt1 | contig 22418 bp, 5 predicted proteins | sample TARA_R110000824 | Tara Oceans TARA_R110000824 (sample SAMEA4397747) | marine metagenome | biome: Polar Biome; feature: [MES] marine water layer (ENVO:01000295) within the mesopelagic zone...; material: water (ENVO:00002006), including particulate matter (ENVO:01000060) such as......
GGCCCCGCCCCAGATCAAAAATCCAGTGTTAAGAACTTGCCGAACAAACATTTCTGGGAAGGAAGGTTAGCTTGGTCTCGCTGGGGGCATTACTTTCTTCCGGCGCTTGACCAGGCCGCGGCCCTTTATGACTTGATAACAAACATTGTAGAAAACCCCCCTCGTTCTGGTTATTCTTGGGGGTTTAAAACCCCGGGCAGATATAAACATTCACTTACATGGAATTTTCCTGCGGTTGGTGGCGGTTCTATAATGAACCCAGTTACTCATTTTATTTCTAAAGAACTGAACGAGCATATAGTAGATTATGCGTTCCCATGGGGGAAAGTAAATAAAATAACTTCTAAAAGAAATAAGAGGCCGTATATATGGTGGAAGAAAAGCTTGGAATCAGCATATAAAGGGGACAATGATGGTACAGGTATTGTGTCAATGTCACGATGGGCAGATAACCAAAGTGCGTTTTTAGAATATTATATACTGGCGCGTCAGTTGGGTCTAGGCCACTTAGAGGCTTGGTATGTGACAATCGCAACTGCAGCAAATACTTTTGGGAAAGCCTATGGTGGTTTGGGCTTGGGCCCAACTGTGCTACCTTTGGAAAAAGACACAAATTTAAATAATCTTTTAGCTAAAGGTCAAAAAATGTGGTTTGCTGCCATGGCACATAATGAAGAATTTAAAAAAGAGGATTATGTTCCCGGAGAAAAATGGGGCGTCAGCCCAAAAATACAAGCAGGCATTTTTGATGTAGCCACACAAACAGGGACCATCTTAAAGAAAAAGTAAGAGGAAATAAAAAATGGCAAAAAAATTTAATCAACAAAAAGCAAGAAGATTATATCTTTCAGAACAAGACAAGAATTTTCAAAAGCACTCTGGCCAAATTGAGACAGGGTTATATAATGAAAATATGCCCGGCGAAGATTATGCTTCTATTCATCAAGAGTCAAATGAATCTATCAATGAACATAATGGCAGCGCCATAATTCAAGGAAAAGATTCTCAATATGGCGCGGAAGGCGACACTCATGCCTCTGAAGTTACTCTAGTCGCAGGAACCGCTGCCCAGGCACCGGTCGATCATACATTCTCGGGCGAGGACGGCGCTAGCACGGTTTATGTCCGCCCGGTAGGCGTCGGCAAACCGTTTATTAGTGAGGGCGAAGGTGACCCCGCACCTTTTTGTTCTGATGGGGCAACGCTCAGTTTGGGACAAAAGGGGGACTGGCATGACAAAACAGGAGTACGAAGACACGAGTCGCGACCTGAATCAAAAGCATCTTCTGGCCTAGCAGCAAAAGCTGATTTTGTGAACTTTACCGCGAATGAATCTATGAGCTTGACCACGAACCCACATGGTTTCAATTCACGCGGCGGCCGGATTTCCTCAGTGCCCGGGATTGATTTCATAGCAGGAGGCAACGCTAAAGCTCTACAGCCACTGACAAAAGGCGACAACTTAAGAGCATGTTTAGCTAGAATTTGTAATCAGATACGAGATTTGAATGGGATTCTTAATGGGTGTCTTATGGAACAGATGAGACTCAATCATGTGCTGGGAAGTCATTTTCATCCACCGCCGGTGCTAAATAGAGAAGTCGAACACCATTCTTTGCAACAAGACACTGCTTTTGACGTAAATGCTGCGCTTATTGAATTGGGAACACAATCCTTACAGACTCAACTAGAAAATATTGAAAACTTGGAAAAGGCATATATTACTCCACAAGGCAGCCGGTATGTAAACAGTCGGTTGAATAAAACGAACTAAAGGACTTATATGGGTAACTGGGAAACAAAATGGAAAGGTAATAAAGAAATTTATGGCTCTGGATTAATTCAAGAGGCCGCAAAAGAAGTTTCGAAACATAATTTAAGTTGGAAAAGCTTACCCTCTGTCACTTGGGACGCGGATCTTGTTCGCCTAGATCCTAACGAAAGCGCAACAGAGGACCTCCCATGGACAAAATACATATATTATGTAATCGATTGGTATGAGTATTCTTGGTACTCTGATGACGATGAATATAATCCTAGTAATGGGATACCTTATTATTTTAATAAAATGAGAGCTGTGTCCTGCCCAGCTGCAAAACTCGGCGCTTTGGAATTAATAGGCAAAACCTGGCCAGAAAAATGGGATATTTCTAAGCGCGCTAGCTGGGTGGATAAAAACGTTGAATTTGCAGACTATGATATTCAGGCCCGCGCGAAGAAAGGTTCTAAAGCCGCGGCTGCAAATCCGGGCCTAAAGTTCTTAATTGGTGTAAATAAAAAAGCGCTTGAGGCCCTACCTGATCGAGCCGTCACTTTAAATAGAACAGAACTTGCTTTAGGAGAAGGGGTTGTTGTACAGATCGGCCAATATAAGAAAGACTTCAATAAAATAATAGAACTTTTAGAGTTTATGGACAAACATCAGCAAGAGAGCGAAACACCATTTGAAGTCAAAATCCCTAAGTCGCCCAACTTAGATATACAATATGAAATAAAAAGAATTAAAGAGTTTATTTCTGAATTGGACAGGCTTATCTCTGGGACTAAAAAAACCAAATGGAATGTGCCAAGAGCTAGAAGAAAGTCAAATAATATTATAGAGATCGGAGTAACACAGGCTTGGACTGTTGCATATGTGCGCGAATACTGTGCAAAAAGAAAGTTTAAAAAGGGAGTGAAATCTCACGGCGGCTCAATCTCCATAGGCCGCTTGGGAAAAATTTTAGATAGTAGAATATTGCTTTCTCCGCAAACAAAGGTTAATAAATTTATGCAGAGCGCCACGGCACAAAGGCCGCGGACAATCGCTTACTTAGCCCTGCTTCATGGGCGCAATAGTATCAATGGTGGCCTTTCCAGCCCGGTCTTTGAAAGTTTTGTTAGCAAAGGTCGAAAACATTTCCGCACCTTCGGAGGGCGGTTTTCAATTTCTGATTTTCATAAAAAATATACATATGGGGATGGAGAAATTGGCAATGTAACAATTGAATACGTCAAAGGCGATCCAAAAACGACTAAAAAGAAAATAGACAAAAAGTTAAAAAAACTTGGTCCGATGGCAACACAAAAACAAAGGCTTGAGGCGAAGGCTCCTGCAAATGATCGTTCCTGGCAAGAAAGTTACGTTGAATTTCGTGATAAATATTATGAATATATTGGTGATCCATACATAGCGATATTGCCTGAAAAGGTTGATAGGCTTAGATTGCATAATTGGCCAAATACTTTTGATGATGTTTATTCGGAAGTCTTAAACAACACAGACATGCAGTCTCTTACAAAAGAACTATTAAGATGTATAAACCCCTACGATTGGATTGAGATCGCATGCCGGATGGCAATCGATAACATTGGATTAGACGCTGTTTTTGATGGGTTGCGAGATAGCGAAATGTTAGAGGACTTATTAGAAAGTTCTGAAGAAATGAAAGATATTCTGCAAAGCATTGAAACAGAAAAAACTCTGCAGGCTTCTGAAATGAACGCACTAAAAAGGGAGCGTGATCAATATAGTGCTGACTTAGATGATTTAAAGGCCCAGCGCGCTACCATTAATAAAAAAATGGATGAAGCCACCGCACATGACTCGCAGGACGCCTTGCTCAGGCTCCGGGCACAGAAGAAAAAGATTGACGAACAGATTGAAAAACAAAGAGGGAGAATGTCGTCAGTCGCACTAGACCAGTGGGTTACGGAATATAATGCTAGTGTTGGCACCCACATGCCCTTATCTCAAGATGAAAACGCCAAATTACAACAACAGGCCAATGATTTTTCCAATGCTATACTTGCGATTAAAGACCCGCGACTTAAAGAAAAACTCTGCAAAAATATAATAGAATATTCCGTCATCGCTGCTGAGTTTTTAAAAGATGTGTTTTCTGGAAAAAAGTTTGCAGATGATCATGACCCGGAAAGAGAACAAAAACGACTTACATCTGAAGAGAAAGAAGATAAACCAGTAGACAATATTAATAATCGGTTTGTTGAGCTTTTAAGAGAACTTGGCGCGAATATGCTGGCAGGCATTCTTCTCCATACAGTTAAAAAACTTTTAAATGAGCTTGTTGAGGCGTGTTTAAGTGCGAAATCAGATGCTTGGGATAGCATCAATGACATGGAAGATCCAAAAAATAAACGAGGCCGAAAAGCAGATTTTACTGATTTGTTGGCCGATACTCCTTATAATGCAGCTCGCGATTTGGCAAATTCTTTAGCTGGTTTTAATACTGCTGACCCTGCGGATATTGAGTCTCTCGTTAATCTAATGGAAGATCTAGAGGGGTTGCTTACGCAGGCTGAGTTATGTGCCTTGTTAAAAGGAAATCCGCCACAAGAAATAATTACAATAGTTAGAAACCTTCTTCAAGTTAGATATCCTGGTTTATATAATAAACTAAAAGGGAAAGCAAACACGCTAGCGCCAAATAAAATAATTGATTTTTTTAAACAATTCGAATCTCATATAGAAGCTGACTATTGTGAAGAGTTAGGTGATACAGATTTTTCAACTCAACTGTATCAAGAATGTAAGCCTGTACCAAATGTACTTTCTGTTAGAGAGAGCTTATTGCAAGGGCATGCCACCGATAAACAAATTGAAGATCTTATACGCAAAGCAAAAATAGAAAGGCTTGAAAGAATTAAAGAGTTGATTTGTCTTGCAACAAACGAAGACCCTGTAAAAAATTGTTTGGGATATAAAGATCCGGCTGATCGCCCTTGCGACGACCCGCATGCAATGCCCCTTGACGTCTACCCAAAAGATGTACAGATTAATATGCTGATGAACCAGATGATTGCCGCAGTAGATCCTGCTTTTAAATCAGATCTGCAGAGTTTTCTAGGCAGGCTGCTCAAAAAGGGTGAGTCACCATGGCAAAGCAAAGCCTTCGAAACCGGCGCCTCAAAAGCAATGAAATCAGCCTGGGGCAGTCGCGACTCTTGGTGGAGCAGTGATAGTTTCTCAAGCGCGGGCCCGGCCAAACTTATTGCGAAACAGATAAAAGATGATTACGATGCAGAAGGAACTCTCATTTTAGAACCTGTTCGCTCAAGCCTGTTTACACAATATACGCACTCACCAGAAACTGTGCTTGTCGATAAAGTGCATGAAAATGTTTATAAATTTGATAGTGAAGGCATCAAACTTTCATATAAATTATCTTGGGGCTCCGAAAAAGATGCTATAATAATAGCTGAGTATAATGTTGGAGAATGGAACTCTGGCCCATTATCTTATTCGCTACAAGACGGCGTTCTACAATCTTCACCCAATCACATTGTAAAGTGGATGTTGGAATCTGCAAAAACACAGCTAGCCCCGCCAAATGCTGGCGGCGGCGCGCTGATTGGTAATTCTATACTGCCCCTTTTAGGAAGTCTTGATACTATAGAGCTTATTAATACGCCCTCAGATCTTCCTTCCCCGCTTCAAACAGCGCTAGTAAGTCAGTTTGGAGAGGCCATGAAAACAAAATGGCCAGGTGAGTTCAATGAAACAAGCGTGAAAGAGATAAAGAACCTGTTTAATACAATAACCCCTGACATGATAGATGAAATATCTGAAGGAATCGCAAACTCAGTTGTATGGAACGGAGTGGAGGGGTTTTTGTATGGGAACCCGGATAAATACGATTTTGAAGCGAAACGTGTATATACAAAGAAGTTTCTAGAAAAGCTGTTTCAAACTATTATGAAAGTTACCCACCCGGGCGACATAATGTGTGATCCAAAAAGAGATTCTAGTGTGCTTAGTGTACAGGGAATAAAAGAATATATTGCGCAAAGAAAAAAAGAACTAGCATGTAAAGACAACAAAAAACCAATATTCCAGAAAGAGCCTTCAAATAACGCAAGGGCTATGTCCGAAGGGTTGGTCTTGATGTTGGCGCGCCTTTATGCCTTCGAGGCGTCCTTGCGCTTATTGCCAATGTCGACCTCGTTTCGTATTGACACAGCCCTTAAATCTGATGTGCTTGTAGATATACTTGTTGACACAATAATAATAGATCTTGCAAAAGTTGATAGAGCCTCTGTGCGAAAAACCAGCCAGTCTGTACATGAAACAGAATATGAGCCCAAAAGTGGGGAATTGGAGGTTGGCTTTAGCAACGGCATGCACGTTCATGTGGAGAATCCACCAGTTCCGGCGCGCCCAGCAAAAGATGGTATTACTTTTATACCAAAGTTTCATTATCATATTATTCATGCTGCGAATGAAATAGTTAACTCTCGATCTCGAAGCGGAGCGTTAATAGACCCCTACACAAAGGAAGCGGTGCTGCCAGCTGACGACCCTTATAGTACGCGCGGCCTAAAGTTTTTGCTTAAGGAGCAGCTTGTTTTTGTTGCAGACTACTATGATATAAGGTTGCGAGAAGAATACGAGATTCCGTTAGAAGAGTTTTCTATATGGATGTTACAGCAATTTGAACATAAATCTTTTTGGTGGCATGATGCTAAACAGGAGACCCAGGGATCCAACATCGCTAACTTTTTTGATTTGATGCCAAGATATATAAATGATTCTTTTGTGGCCCCGCGGCTTGCGCAGACAATTTTTACCGATGGCAACTTCATTATAGAACCCTACATTTATGTTAGACAGCACACCCCAATCACTTTGGAATATGATCTTACATCACTAACAGAAGAAGAAAAAACAAAGCTTAAAAATAAAGTATATTTAGATACAATTGCTTATTATCAAAAGAGTCCAGACCAAGTACCATTGGGCGGCGGCGGCCTAGGCGAAGACTTTTGGATCATAACAAAGGCGCAAGAAAATGCAAATAAATTTGCACAAGAGGGCCAACTACCAGATGAGCTAAAAATTGTTGAATTTCCTGAAGAGTTTGGAGATTTGTATCAAGGGGCAAAAATTAATATCAACGAGTGGAGAAAAATTGTTGGCACTACTAGTTTTTTGTTTCAATTGCGAGGAACAAATCAAGAGGATGCTCCTCATACGAATTATTTTGAGCAATGGCAATATGGCATGCGATTGAATTATGTTTTTCCTTTCGGCAATGAAGTAAACGTGAATAATTTCCCAACTGTAGATGAAGCAACAATAAAACAAGAGAAAACATATAAGTTACAAGAAGAAGATCAAAATGGAAAAGTTATATATTCTGTTCCTATAATTGATGTACAACTACCAGTTGGTTTGGCTAGCCCTCAAACCATAGATTTTTTTGGCACGCCGCTACCGATGCCGTCAACTGTCCCCTTATCGTATTTTACTTATCAAGAGATTTATGATGACTTTCCTAGAAATGCTTTTTATTCTATGATGGTCAAGAGCCCCACTTTTGAAATGTTCTTTAAAACCCTCTTCCCCTTAGAACAAAAACTTACGTTAGTTTCCCTTAATCTTTTTATGCAAAGCCTAGGGATGGACGAATATATGGCCTTTGATAGGAGAGGTCTCTTTCACAATACTAAATCCATTTTACGAAGCAGATATTATTCTATTTTAAATGCGCACAATCATGATTATGTTTCACATAATGTGTCTCCGAAAGAGGCCATGGAAGAGGGTTGCGCTGACGACGATTATTGGTGCAAAATGCGAGAAGAAATGGGAATTGGAAGCCCTCCTAATTATGCACGCATCCTTGCACTAACTCCTATTTCGGTGTTACAGTCGTTGGTAACGATTATGGATCCAACTTGGCGCCATCTTCCATGGACATACCCCGGGATCATTGCTTATATTCTGAGCAAAATTGATTCAGATCCATGGTTTGTCCACAAGATGGGCGCCCATGGCGGCGCCGGTGGCGGCGCCGGTCAACCTAAAAACAATCTTTTAGATTGTCCGGACCAAAATAAAGACGCCACAAGTAAGCATGCTTTTTCACAAAATGAAATTAAACTTTTGGGCGTAATGAAATATGCAGATATCCCGGAAGAAGATCAAAATTTCATTCTATTTACAAAATGGCCTTTTGAATATGACGCCGCGGCCAACGAGCTAAAATATGCCACATTTAGAGATACAAATTTGTTTAAAGCAATGGTCGAAACTCCTTTAGATCAAGTCCCGGAAAAAGTTGTGCCGGTTTTAGATAAATTAAAAGAATTGGTTGATGTCTTTAGACAAGTTAACACTTTTTCAATTGGATTAAAAAAGAATTTAGATGAAATAGTCGACATAATGAAGGACAACGATTATTATACAGGCATACCCGACAACGCCGTCATTTTTCCGGACCAGGATATGTCAAGCCTCCGGGTATTTAAGCCTAATTCTGGTTGGGAAAAGCAAATAAGAATAGATTGTGAATATGGAGAATATTATGGAGACTATGAGGGGTTTGGGATAGCCAATAACAAAAAAAGAGCATGCACACAAAAACTACAATTAGAAGCGGCGATCAAACAATATGATGGGTTAACAAAAATAATTAAAGTAATACTTGATTACGAACCAGAAGAATATTCAACAGAGGCTATTGAGGAAGCCATTATTAACAGCGTCACAAAAGGCGAAGACAGCGTGTTCGATTTACAGGTCGCCGGGCAACCCACCCCATGGCTGGCCGCACCCGCGCAACTTAATGAAAATTGGCATACGCTACCGCCAAGCCGCCAACAATCCCTTTTATCAGAAGCTATTAGAAATCTGTCTTGGAACCCCACAGTGTACAAATCCCAAAGCGATGGCGGTTTAGAAATTTCTGCGAAGCCATGGCGGTCCGCCGCTGGAAACCCCGGGTTTTGGTATGAAAAGATGGTTGCCCAAATGCAATCTACAGATGGCTGGACGCCGATTTACGATAATTATCAGACAGGGTACGGAAGAAACGCTTTGCGCACAAAAGATAGAATATTGGATCCCCGGAACTTATCCGACGCCGATGCTATAGCTAGCTACTGGTTGGAAAAAGTATCTGACCAAGAAACCACTTTGGCAGAAGCAACAGGCCCGGGCGCCGTTTCTAAATATGATGTTGCGACATGGAAACACTATAAATGGAGTACAAATTTTATATATGCCGATCTTAATAGTCAAAAAATGCCAGATTGGGCGACAGAGTTTGGAGAATATGATCCAGAATCTGCCAAAAAAATCACATGGTCCACAACAAACACAGTGGTTAAAGGGTTTCTTGCTTACGACGCCAAATGGACTCCACTTGCACCGCCAGTCTTCCCGGAGCAACTGTACCCCGCGGGCAATAAATATGTGGACCTCCCACACAATCCTATTTCTGCTTTGTCTTGTGAGCACGCTGACAACTGGGTATTGCCGCCCCAACACAAAAATCTGGAAGAGCATCTGTATAGAATCTTTTATGATCGCCATATAGCACTTTATCCGCCTAGGCAGAGAGATGGTGTCAAGGTCCTCGTTCCGAACCGGCAACAACTTGCTCGGGTTGGGTTTCCAAGGCTTATACCAAGTTTAACATATTTAGATAAGGCGATGTGGTATTATCCAGAATTTTTTATTAGTATCTTTGAATATATACGGAAAATGCATGGTATTAGATACGGAACAAATATAAACTTATACGGTGAAAATGGAGAGCGCCCATGGGCAAAGGTTACTTATGGGGATCAGCCTGGAGGGTCACCGTATCACGATAGCTCCAAATATATCGCCAAATTTTACAGACGTTGGGTGTGCCTTCCGAAAACGTCAGAACTCCCGGTGAACGTTGTGAATAAAACACCCGGTGACAACAGTGAAGCATGGTCAGACTTCACGGATGAAGAGAAGACTAAATTTGTGTATTTCGCTGGCGATGGAATAGCTGCTAACGGTATCATGCAGGTTGTTAGTACAATCGAAACCGGCCACGCGTATTATGACAGCTGGAAATGGGGATGGCCCGGGAAAACTTTTGACGAGGCCTACCCTTATTCTGAAAAGAATGAAAGTATAATTGATTTAATCTAATACTTACTAGTGATACCAATAGGAGAAATATAACATGGCACAAGGGCTTTCACCAAAACTACCAGTTGCAACCGATCCAGAAGATGGGTATGCACTGAATAAGACTTATGCCGATGTAGTAACACAAAATTTAAAGAATTTAATATTAACGGCCCCCGGGGAACGAGTTATGGATCCTGATTTTGGTGTCGGAATAAGAAATTATTTATTTGAAATGAACGTTGCACCGACACATTCAGAAATTCTGCAAAGGATTAGGTCTCAAATTAGCATGTATATGCCATTTGTAAGCATGGACGATCTTTTGATTGTGCCTAGTGAAAATAGCTTAATGGATCCCGATTCTATTAAGCTACAAATTAAATACGAAATTACGTCACTTCAATTTGTAGATGTTCTGGAGATAATAGTATAAAACACTAATTAGTATGAGGGATAAAACGCCATGTCCGACAAGAAAGTTGCAATAGATTACACTAGTAGAGATTTTAATTCAATTAAAACAGATTTGGTTAACTATGCTAAAAGATATTATCCTAATAGTTTTAAAGATTTTAATCAAGCTTCTTTTGGAGCCCTTATGCTTGATAGTGTTGCTTATGTTGGCGATATTTTATCTTTTTATTTGGACTATCAAGCAAATGAATCTTTTTTATCTACAGCCTTAGAATTTGATAATGTTGTTCGGTTGGGTAGGTCCTTGGGGTATAAATATAGCCCAAACCCATCTTCATATGGGAAATTGACTTTTTATGTTCTTGTACCAGCAAATACGAATGGCATCGGCGTAGACAGTGATTATTTACCCGTTCTTAGTCGAGGTAGCCGATTCATTGGTGGCAATGGAAATCTGTATACTTTAACTGAAAACGTAGACTTTTCAGATGAAACAAACGATATTATTGCCGCAAAATTTAGCGAAGATTCATCGTTAACCACCTATTATGCAGTAAAAGCAAAGGGGAATGCTGTATCTGGAGAGTTTGAAACTGCTTTAATCAGCGTTAACGAACATGTACCTTTTTTAAAATTAGAGATCCCCGTTGTAAACATAATTGAAGTTTTATCAGTTATTGATTCAGATGCCAATCAGTGGTATGAAGTTGACGAATTGTCACAAGATGTGGTTTATATACCAATACAAAATTCCGGGCAGGATAGACAAGCTGTACCAAAAATTTTAAAACCTTATGCGGTGCCAAGAAGATATGCTGTTACAAAAGAATATGGGAGAACATATTTACAATTTGGCCATGGCTCCGAAAGCCAACTTTCGCCGGAAACCGAAGCAGTACAAGATCCTAGCAAGGTAATATTAAAGACTCACGCAAAAAACTATATTAAAGACATGTCCTTTGATCCTTCAAATTTATTATCAACAGATAAATTTGGAGTAAGCCCAGCGAACACAACCTTTACTATAAAATATAGAATTAATCGCGCAGAAAATGTAAATGCGGCCACTAACACCATTACAACAGTAGAAAATGCAGATTTTGAATTTCCATCTGTGATGGAAGGCGCAGTATTATCATCGTCAGATTTAAATGATGTTGTAACATCTCTAGAAGTCGACAACGATGAACCATTTCTTGGAGATGTTATAACCCCAACCGTTAAAGAAGTGAAACAAAGAATCAATAGTGCACACTCGGCACAAAACAGAGCAGTGACATTAGAAGACTATAAACAATTGGTTTATAGGATGCCCCCAGAGTTTGGTGCTATCAAAAAATGCCATGTTGTTCGTGATGTTGATTCTTTTAAAAGAAATCTTAATTTATATATTTTGTCTGAAGCTTCAGATGGAAAACTTATTAAAGCAAACGATTCGCTAAAAAGAAATTTAAAAACTTGGATCAATAGACATAAAATGATTAATGATACAATGGATATTTTAGATGCTGAAATTGTTAATATTGGCATTGAGTTCAATCTTGTTAGCAAGGTGGCCTCGAACAAATATGAGGTCTTAGAAACAGCCACAAACGCACTCCGGAGCAAATATTCAAACTATTCATTCGATATTGGAGAACCACTACATATAACAGACATATATCAAATATTAAATCGCGTTCCCGGCGTTGCCGACACATCAGCCGTCGAGATCTTACAAAAAAGCAATAGTGGCTATTCTCAGATTGCATATGACATAGAGTTTTTTACATCTCCTGATGGAAGATATGTTTCCATACCACAAAATGCTGCTTTTGAATTAAAGTTTGCTTCAATCGACATTAAAGGAACCGTTGTCTAATGGCAATAAAAAGATATACGGCCAATGCCGACACAACGATAACAAATGCATTTAAAACGGATCTTTCCACGCGCGCAACTGGTTCTAACATGGGCGCTTCTGATTCCCTAGAAGTATTTTCAATTTATGGACAATCAGTCAGCGGCTCGACCCAATCAAAAACTACAGAATTATCTAGGGTTCTTGTTAACTTTCCTATTCCGGATGTAGTAGTAGACAGAGCGGCTGGGGATATTCCCGCATCCGGAAGCGTTAGCTTTTATTTAAGGATGTTCAACGCAGAACACCCATTTTCTGTTCCTTCTAGCTTCATTCTTTCAGCCTCTGCGGCGACAGCAGATTGGGAAGAAGGCTTTGGTTTGGACATGGAAGGCTATCGAGACGCGACAAAAGACGGAGTAGGTGCGAGTTGGATGAACGCGAATGGAGATCATGCGGCTGCAACGCTAGTCGACGCGATAGATACTACCGGCAGTGATGCGAACGATGCGTTTACAATGACAGTTCCCATCGCAGCCGGTGGAGATGGTGTTGCCCATAAGTTCACGATAGTAGATACCGACTCCGCGGTCTTGGCGCTCTCCGACGCTAACGGTTTTGGCATTTCGCAAGCGAGCACCGGCGGTGGTGTAGCCGCCACCGTCGCCGCTGCTATTATCGATGCCATTAATGGAACCGTCAATGCTGCGGTAGGTTTCGGCGGAGAGGCCGTTGGCACAGTTCTTGCGGCTGGAACGATTGGTTTAACTGCTGCTGAAGGTTCAAGCAATACTGATATTACACTTACAATGGACGACACCGGCGTGGCTGGAAACGTGGCCGGTGTTCTCGTAGAGAATGTCGGTTTTGCGGGCGCCCTGCTGCTTCATACTACTTTCACCGGCGGCGACGGCTATTGGGCACGACCAGGCGGCGATTATGATTTTGACAGAAAATCGACTTTTGATCAAACCTTTACAAAGGGAATAGAAGATTTAGAACTTGATATAACTTCGTTAGTTGAACAGTGGGTTCATTCAGATGGAAATGTTTTAGGAGATAAATCTTCTGCACGTTATGGTGTGGGACTATTTTTGACAGGAACACAAGAAGGTATACATACTGGCGATGAAACTCTTGGGCGGTTACACAATCCTTCTGGCTCAACTAGATCATATTATACAAAAAAGTTTTTTGCCAAAGGATCAGAATACTTTTTTAAACGCCCCATGATAGAGGCACGTTGGGACTCCTCTAAAAAAGATAATCGAGGAAGTTTTTATTTAAGCAGTTCTTTAGCAAGTAACGAAGTGAACACTTTATATCTGTACAATTACGTTAGGGGCCAATTAAAAGATATTAATCTTGCAGGGTCAACAATAAGTGCTTATTTATATTCAGGTTCTACCAATCCAGGACCAGAAAGCACCAATGAATCATTGTTGATGATAAACTCCAGCAACACGTCTGCACATAGTATTGCCGCATCTAAAGTATCAACCGGCCTATATTCTGTTTCTTTTACTACAACCGCTTCTTTAACTTCTTCTAGTGAATCGTTATATGATGTTTGGAAACTTGGTACTAAGACTATACATACTGGCTCTGCAATCACGCCAAAGACTTTCGATGCATACAATTATAATTCAAATGAAGCCTTTGTTACTTCCGCCACAAATCTTAAATCGATTTATTCTAATTCCGAAACAGCTAGGTTTAGGTTCTTTACACGAAAAAAAGATTGGAATCCAACTATTTATACCAAGGCAGTTGCAACTGCTGAAACTGAAAATGTTGAGGACGCATATTATAAATTTTTTAGAATTAAAGATGATTTGATTGTAGCCGATTTTGGCACAGGTAGTTTAAATCATACTCGGCTGTCATATGATTCTAGCGGAAGCTATTTTGATTTTGACATGTCACAGTTTCAGGCCGATTATATGTATGGGCTTAAACTGATTTATTATCTAAATGGAAAATATGTAGAACAACCAGAGGTTTTTAGATTCAGGGTTGAAAAAGACTTAACTGATATAGAATAGGGCTTATGGACACAAAAAAATATTTTCATGACAATGAAATTACGATTGTAGATGTAAAAGACGCCGCGGCAGTTGAAAAAGACGCTGAATCGTTCAATTATGTGTCCGCACATTCCAAAGAAAAAAATAGATTTATACCGCATGTAGATTTTACAAGCGCTTCTAACTTTGCATTTTTTGGTTCTGCAGAGCAATATTATGAAGACACTATTAAAAGGATATACCAAACATATCCTTACGATGGTTCTTTGCATGAAAAAACAGTATGGCATCTTTCATCTTCGTATTTTGATAATTATATTTTTGAAAATGAATACCCACGAACAAACGGCTATATTAATCTTGTTTCCGGGACACTCCGTTCCGTTTCTGATAAATATGGAAGCGGGTCTTCTTCACAATATATCATTTTTAGAGGCGGTCCACACCCAAGCGACCGCGGCCGCGGCCAAGATATTCTTGATAAGACTGGCGGCATTAAAAGCGGTTTTGCAAATTATTTTGATCAAGGGGAAAACAGAGAATCAAATCTTAAAATAGATGGTGCGGATGGCAACACTGTAGAATTTTGGCTTAAAAAGGCCCTCCAAGTTCCTGATAATTATAGAGAAGTTGTTTTTGACACGTACACAGCCAATGCAACAAACGACAATTCTCTAACTTCAGAATATGGAAGACTGAGGGTAGAATTAGCAGGCGTCGATGCATCAACGTCTCCATGGCTGGTCACATATCTTTCTGGTACACAAGGTTTTACAACGGCATCTATCGGCTCGGCGCAAACTGAAGCAAAAGTGGTGGATGATAAATGGCATCATTATGCCTTTGTTTTTGAAAATTCTGGTAGCAATCTTACAGCAAAATTATATGTCGATGGGGTATGTGAAGACACAATAACCGGCTCGCACTATACCATGGCCAATCAGGCTACAACAACAGTTGACTATGTAAGCGGTGGTATGTATGCGACAATCGGCGCGCTAGCAACGGCTCCTTCTGGCACTACTACTCCGGCCCTCGGCTGGGGCCCACTATCTGCTTCTTTAGATGAGTTCAGATTTTGGAAAACTGCCCGGACTCCAGAGCAAGTTGGCCGCCATTGGTTTTCTCAAGTCGGCGCCGGAGCGAACACAGACACTGCTAATACAGATTTGGGAGTATATTATAAATTTAACGAAGGGATCACCACAAACGCGAATTTAGATAAGGCGACATTGGATTATTCCGGACGGATTAGTAATGGGTCAATTGTAAACTATACTAGCACGTGCCGAAGCACGGGCTCGGCCATTGTGTTAAGCACGGCAGCTTCTGCATCTTCTGAATTTAAAGATCCTATATTATATTCTATGCATCCGGATGTTGATTCGTTTTTAACCGCCTCTATAGATAGGGGGAAGTATTATGACTACAACAACAACGCCTCAATATATAATTCAATGCCCGCATGGATAGTTGATGATGACAGTAGCAAAGAGCTTAAAAAATTAACTCAAATTATTGCAAGCTATTTTGATACCTTACAGTTGCAAATTCAAGAACTTCCCAAGCTTAAAAATATCAATTATCCAACTGGAAGTTTTTATAAGCCTTATCCGTTCATTGACCGTGCGTTAGAATCAAAAGGGTTTACTGTAGCAGAACTGTTTCCAGATGCAACAATAATTGAACAATTTTTGAATCGAAGTGAAAAAGAGCTTTTTGAAGAAAAACTTTATAATGTAAAAAATAAAATATACCAGAACATATACAATGTTATAACCAATATTTATAAATCCAAAGGTACAGAAAAAGCCTTTCGGAATTTAATTAGATGTTTTGGGGTTGATCGCGAATTATTGAAGCTTAATCTTTACGGCAATCAGGTCACCTACACTTATGATGATAATCTTGTGGGCACCACAACCAAGAAGAATTGCGTTAATTTTAATCACACTGATAGATATTCGGCTACAATTTATCAATTTACATCCAGCACAAACGCGAATGCGGTTTCATATATTTCTGGAAACCTTCATATGTCCGGCACTAAAACATATTCTTTCCCATTTACTACCGAGGCAGAGGTGATCTTTCCTAGAGGCACTTCTCCTTCTGAATATGCATTTTCTAGGGCTTACAATGAACTGACTTCTTCGCTGTTTGGGGCTCATACCGCGCTGCAGCCACAATACGCAGGAGAGGATAGTGACCTTCCTGATCTGGGCTGGGAATCAGCAGATCCGGCGAACTTCCAAGTATACGCCATAAGAAAAACCACAGATGACAATGTAATTGGCGGCAAAGGATATACCAACAGGGATGCATATTTTAAATTAACTGGTACCGCAGGAACTTTTCTAGAAACATCTGGCGAAGCATTTCCTGAATTAACAAGTAGTGTTTTTAGGGATATTTATGATAATAGAAAATGGAACTTTGCGGTCAGAGTTAAACCAACGAAGTATCCTTTAGCCGGGCATGTCTCCGGATCACAAGAATCGTCTGATAGCGGCGAAGCAAACACCTATACAACTTCTTATACTGTAGAGTTTTATGGTGTTAATACAGATACTGATATTGTCAGCAATGAGTTTTTAGTTTCTGGCACTATTTCAAAAACGCAAGGCGAACAATTTTTATCTAGTTCCAAAAGATTATATGCTGGCGCCCATAGAACAAATTTTACCGGCACCCTTAGAGAGCTTACAGATGTTAAGTTTTCATCGCTTAGGTGTTGGCTGGACTATCTAGACAACCAGACAATAAAAATGCACGCAAGAGATCCGCACAATTACGGAAGAATACACCCGTATAAACCGGCATATTTGTTTGAGGTCCTTGACGGTGCACACACAAGTGGTATGCCATATGTACCCCAGATTGAAACGCTAGCTTTAAATTGGGACTTTACTGGGATTACTGGCTCAAATGATGGGAATGGAGACGCATATTATGCAGGAACCTCACATAATGCTAGTTTTGTAGTACCTGATATGTCTTCTGGGTCCTTAAGCTTGACAAAAGGATACGCAAACATTGGCAGGATAGTAGACACACAGCACGTCGGCCGCGGCGACTTTTTTATCGCGAACGACTCAGGTTCTATTTCAAAAGAATATCTTTATGTGGCTCAACAAAATCCGCCGGAAAATTTGCATTCATCAGATCTGGTTAAAATATTAAAACGCGATGATACGGTTTTTAAAAGTACAACTTTGCCGGTAACACACTTTTTTGCGCTAGAAAAAAGCATGTATCAAACGATCACTGAAGAAATGCTTAAATTGTTTGCTAGTATAATAAATTTTAATAGTTTGGTTGGACACTCTGTTAACAGGTATAGGCAAGACTACAAAGAATTAGGTAAGGTAAGACAGCTTTTCTTCGAAAAATACGTTGAAGAACCAGTAAATGAAATTGTATATCCTGATTTAGAAAAATACATAGATTATTATAAATGGATTGATACCTCTATTTCTAAAATGATTCAGCAAATAGTGCCCGCATCATCGAGGTTCGCTGAAGAAATCAGAAACATGGTCGAGAGCCACATGTTGGAAAGAAATAAGTATTGGACAAAGTTTCCAACTTTAAAATTAAAAGGCCGAGCTTTTAAAGGAAAAGGAAGAATAGAGGATCCCGGAGTAATTGAAGGAGGTATTGACCAGCCACCTACAAATCACAAAATAACGCTGCAGGGGGGCAATATACGCGGCCAAAGACCGGGAAGCCGTCACATGGATCTTGCTACATTGCGGATTACAAAGAACTTTCTTCGCCACGCGGAATCACCGCTAGCGCCAGGTGAAGCCAACAAAAAATTTAGACTTGATAGAAGCGAAGAGGACGCCATGTTCAAGGGTCGTGACCGAAGCACTGATAATGCTATTGATACGGCGCGCCAGAAAATCTTCGAAGCTAGAATTCGTGCCTATTCCGGCCATATGATACGGAATCATTTTAATATAGACGGCCCTTCTTTTCCAATTCATGGCGGAGTTAATTCTCACATTAATAAAAAGACTACTCTTTTTAGAACTTTGATTGATAATAAAGTTGCTGGAAGCGAAGACAAAGGGCTAGAAATCACCACAGAGATATCTAAAGAAAATAATTATGATAAAGAGGTCAGAGAAACAGCAAGACCAGAAAGTACAAAAACAAAAAGACACTTTGAAACAAGTAGATACAAAAACAGATATTCAGATGATGCAGATACCGGCTATTTTGGCGATACATATAGTAAATTTGTCGCCCCGTTTAGTTTATTTTCTTCATCGGTAACCACTGGCTATAATGCTAGAATCATTGATGAATTTAAATCTCACAGCGACACCTATGGTGTAGACTTTTCTAATCTACATCAAGATGTGTACGCTCCCAGCTATGAGGTGCCAATGCAGGGCCCGTTTACTGAAAAATGGGTCGGAGGTCTTCAGTATAGACACAACTGGAGCCAGTTTCACAAGTATGCAGATGCTGGAGTCCGCAGTCCTGATAATCGTCTAGACCGACCAGAAGGCTGGTTATTAAATTTTAATTCAGACAGCGATGGCAAATATGTTGTATTTACATCTCCCGCATCATCGTCCGTTCACCTCCCGCGCGCATTATATTATAGAGAAGAACATGCCAAACGCCCGGTTAATATCAAAAATATAAGGGCGACTACGGGTTCTGAAGACCACAGAGCACCAGCACATACAACAAAAATTGGAAACTTTTCACATGATTATGAGATTGTGCAAACTTCTGGACGAGGCGTGAATAAAAGATGGTTTGTCAAAAACGAAGGATACACTGTGGCTCTTAACGCGCATCAGAACCCGGAGGCCCCTGCGCTTCCACTCTCTGGAGTGGTCGATTTTACAGCCCTTGATCGATCAGTTAAAGGAACAAACAAGTCCGTATTTGTAGAAAGGTTTAATGCACCGGGCGGCCCAGAAACTATGTGTGAATCATTTTTGGACCATGCAGCTGGTGAAAAAAGCGTTTATAACGCTCTGCCATATAGAAACTTATTAGTTCGCTTGCCGCTACAAGAATTATTGACAAACCATTCTAAACAATTCGGTCTTGAAAGCGATACACAGTATTCTTCTAGTTGGAAATTGGCCATTGATACCGGATTTAAGGCGGATGGATCGTACCCCGGCACCTCTGGAACGATTAGTGCTTGCTGTTACGAAACTTCTGCTTCTTTTCATAAAGTAAATAGAAACCCCCGAAGACGCGTTAGCTTTGTCACCTCTTCAGGATATACAATGGATGGCAATACAGAACAGTTTGTTTCTGGAGTGGTGTACGATAATTATTGGGTTCAGCATGCTATTCCCAGAAGCGATAGACAATATTCTTGGATCACCGCGTCCATTAGCCCGATTGCTTTTCCAATTCTTGGTTTTGGCAGACCGGATGCTCGGGTTGCAAATGGCGCTTCTACAGATATCACATTTTTAAGTGCCAGTGAATATGGAAGTGTTATTCTTCATGGTAGCTATGCGTTAAGGGATTTTGGTGTTGACCATTCTCATTATTTGGCTAAGAAGACAGACTCGGCGTCTCCTTCTACTGATGATATATTGGACGGCCATTTCTTGCCCACCCCCTTCAATTACATGGTGACAAACCTTCAAGAACCAGTTAGCGGGTGCGCGGATAACACATTGGGTTATCCATTGGGCACTGCAATATCAAATTATTACAACCCCCAGTTTGTAGAAGCAGGCAACTTGTCTGGTTTGGGCGACACTGATGGTAACGCAACCATTTTAAACAATCTTCTTCTTAAGCGCAATGGCCCTTATCAGTATCCTTCTTGGAAACAAATTAGAAATGAGCAAAACCCAATAGTGAAAAAATGCAGAAAAAACAATATATATTCACTTTTATATAATAAAACAATTAGCTGTTTTACGGAATCTGTTGCCACCACAAGATATTTCCCAATGGTTCACCTTTTTGACGACTCCGAGTCTCCAAGCCCATTTGCCGTGAAACATACATATGGAAATGAATTGTGCAGTTTTGCCAATTCAGATATTAATAAAAAGATCTCATATTCAATTCAGCTTGGAAACCAACCATACGACAAATTAAAGAAAATGTATATTAACAATACCAACGAAGATTCACAATTTTCTGGTTTTTATTATAAAGAAGCAATTTGGCCAAAAGAAACAAACTACTTTTTGGCTAAAAACCGCATGCGCCAAAACTATGTTGTTGATTTTTGGAGAGATGAAAGGGAGGATAGAGCAAGATATGAGGAACATAGTTCCACCAACTCTCAAAACATAAGCATTTCAAAACAAAGCATATGGTGTTTGGATGCAAGAAACAATTTTACCACGACCGCTCCGTCAACTGGCGGCTTAGACGGCGCCGGTGAACTAATGAACAATTATACAATTTTTCACGGCGTGACCAACCCACTTGCAGTAGATATAAAACCTGCTGCAATCTATGCGCGCCCCGTGAGTTCTAGCTCGGGAAATAGGAGCTATTGTGATAGCTTGTGGGAAGTGACTAGTTCAAGAAATCCGTTTTATGATTCTTATGCAGATTACTCTGAAGAAATTAGAAGGGTTGGAAAAGACTTTTCAATTATACCTGAATATAGAATAAGCGATCATATGTCATATTACGTTGATCAAAAGGCTGGAAACTTTTTTGTAAAAGAAAATGAAGGATTTTTGACATTAACTGGTGCTCTACACGGCGCAAGTAATGAAGACGGATTTTTTAGAGAGTACGCCCATTCGGACTTTTTGAAGCATTTTGCAACAGTTATTGAAGATCACAAAGGCACCGCCACCCCGCGCAAATTTGCACTAACGTGTAAGGGCATAAAAAAATTCATACCGTATGATGGTTTCTACCCAGCAACTAGAACCTTGCAGCTGGCAACTTTATTTAGTGCATCATATAGCGAGCATGATGGAATTGAGCCCTATCAAAGAAGAATTGCTTTAGCTCCATTTTTTGCTCCGGGAATCTTATATAATACCATCAAGGCGGGCGTTGCGGTTGATTATCCAATTTATACTAGTTTAAATAACGCAGGCGCGGCATTTTATTCTGTAGGGAACACAGGAAACTCAACGACATTGAACCCATATCGACTTTCGCAATCGTTTGATTACCGCATACCTTTTGACGCTTTGGTGCGCCCTGAAAAATATGTTGGCCCCGCGGGCGCAACAAATCGATCAATTTACGAAGCCGAACCAGACCCCCACGCGCGCTTTACAAATTCTTCGGTATTAGGCGCCAACACGACAGGAAGCGTGAAATTAAATACAATAGAAAGCCACACATACAAGCTGGCTATGCACAATTTCTTAGCAGAGTCCATCAACTTTTTCCTGAAAGACTCATCATTGACAACTGCTGCTTCTTTACCAGAATCTGATGTTAAATTTGGTGTTACTGATTCAGAAAAAACTCAATATAGAATGCGTGTGCTTTTAACAGATACGCCAGCTTTTCAATCACAAACGCGCAAGTTTTCAATGTATAATAGAGCTAGTGCCTTTGGCCCACCAGTAGATGGCGATGTGACATTGCCCGGCAACAAAGCGGGCTATGCGCCGTTCACGCCTCCATATTGGTACACTAATAATTCCACCGGTGGCGCATATGTGGATCTAATATTCAATCCATGGAAGGAAACTTCTAATAAATATACACTAAACGAGATCGTGTCTAATCTTACTCAATCTTTCTATAGAGTTGTAGAGAACGATGCTTCTACCAACCATGAAAACGTAATGCATATTACGGCGTCAATTAATATTCATGGTAGAACAAGAGTTAAAAAGGTGGAATATGAAGCTCTCACTGGTAGACCCCTTGCGATTCAAGATTCGCCTTCCGACGATTTAAATGTTTGGACAATACAGCCCCGATTTGAGACACCAATACTCAATTTTGTCAATGCAACCCCTACGGACCCAGCCAGCGGGGACATAAATTATGCACCATCAGGTATAGTGTCTGGCCCGGGCGGAGGTATGTGGCATCAGGATGGTACAATAGAGTCGGACGAATCACTAGGTATATTTATGGGAATACAAGACTCAACTGATTTCTCGGACCTGGGTTCCTTGGCAGATTTGGTCGGGTTTAAGACGGGCTATACCAAGCTTGGAAAACTTCCTCATGACAACGAAATAACAATGAAAGAGGCCGTCGTTGCCATTCCTTTGACGAAAAAAATAAATAAACGAACCGGGGCCAT
>TARA_R110000824_G_scaffold38574_2_pt1 | contig 22375 bp, 19 predicted proteins | sample TARA_R110000824 | Tara Oceans TARA_R110000824 (sample SAMEA4397747) | marine metagenome | biome: Polar Biome; feature: [MES] marine water layer (ENVO:01000295) within the mesopelagic zone...; material: water (ENVO:00002006), including particulate matter (ENVO:01000060) such as......
TCTAATTCGATGAAGACACAATACTGCTTGTTGCTCTTCACTTTTAATACTGACAAAGCGTGTTTTTGGTCTGGTAACCGCTTCACAAATAGCTTCTGCATCGTTAGCGTCATTCTTTTCATTCTGTCGGTAAGGAATAACGAACTTTACAGCCATGATACGGACATCGTGGCCAAGCTTGGTAAATTCTCTTGCCCAGTAATGTGCACCAGAGCATGCTTCCATACCAATAATGCAAGGTGGTAACTTAGCAATCTCTGCTAAGAGCTTGTTTCTTTTGACTGTTTTACGAAATTTACACTTGCTATGTTCATCAACACCATGAATACTAAAAACTAACTTGGCTAAATCAATGCCAAGTGCTTTAATTGAAGACATATGGACTCTCCTTTTATTGAATGTTTTAACACCTTTCAATATGGCACATAGATGCCGTTTATGGGGGGGAGTCCATATCATTCGTTGTATCGAGTAAATTAATACGTTTAAGTATTGTTTTGTCGATGATTTGCCAGTAAAGCTTTTGTTGAAAATGTTAACTTCGTTCAATAAGCTTTCTTTTAGTTCCATTACTAGCCTCAAGCTCGGCAATAAATTCTAAAAGGTTTGCAGGAGATCTTAGTAAATATGTAGTTTCCTGCATGGCGTTATAATATTCTAACGACATCATAACAACAGGATCTTCACTTTTTACGTGTAATAATAATTGCAGTGTGATCATTGCAGACATGCGTCATTGTATTTGCTAAATTTGCACGAGCGGTTGTGTAACTAATTGCATCCATGTCTAACTCCAATGTGTTTAAGTACGTTAATTGGTACAGTATGGCGCATTGACACATATCAAGTTACTCAAAAGGAACAATAACTGTTGGTTTTTGCTCCTTCGTCGCTTATTTTTACCAACGAATTCTCGCCTCTTAATGAGGCTAGGATTAATGGAGATAGCCGTGGATTCTAATAAGTATTTTATCAAGCTAGAAAGCCCCTCAGTTGAAGAGTTTATAAATTTAAGGGCTCAAATTGGCTGGGGGCAGTTAGATTTCAATTTAGCTAAAATTAGCTTAAATAATTCTTTGTTTCACGTCACTGTCCGCGATAAAACTAAACTAATTGGTATGGGGCGCATAGTTGGTGACGGAGCAATGTATTTTTATATTCAAGATGTTATTGTTGCTCCAAGTTATCAAAATTCTGCTATTGGCTCTGCTTTAATGGAACAAATAGAAAAATATTTATCAGTTACAGCGAAAAAGGGGTCTACTGTCGGACTGTTAGCAGCAAAAGGAAAAGAAATTTTTTATACTCGTTATGGCTATGTATTGCGACCAAACAACTCTCTAGGTCATGGTATGTGTAGGTTTGTGTAAATTATCCATACAAGAACTTAAAGCGAAAAAATACAGTTGGCTATTTTCCTCATACACTTTAACCAACAATTTTAAAGCTTGTTAATGGGAGTGTTAGATAGCAATGCAAGTCTTGAGGCAAGTCGCAGTATGATAACCAAACTTGAAAGTTCAAATGAAATTGTTGCTGATCAAATTCATACTATTTTTCAAAACTCTTACAAAGTTGAAGCTCAGCTTATTGGCGTGCTTGATTTTCCACCTCTATTACGGAGTGTTAGAGACATAGTCAATTCGAAAACTGATTTTTATGGTTTTAGTGATAATAATTGTCTCGCAGCAATTATTGAAATAAAAATTAATGAAAAACATTTAGACATTCATAGTTTAACTGTAGATCCAATGTATTTTAGGAAAGGCATCGCAGACAAATTGATAAACTATGTTCTAAAAGCATTTGTTATTAAAGTTGCAATAGTAGAAACAGCTGTTGTTAATAAGCCGGCAATTAATTTGTACAAAAAACATGGTTTTCTTGAATTTAGAAGGTGGACTCCGTCACATGGAATTGAAAAACTAGCGATGTCGGTTCAGTTTGCTAGCGAATGAAACATGGAATAACGGACTGCAAGCAGTTGGCTGTCATTCGTTCCTTTCTATTCTAGCCAAAAATTATCAGTCGCTTGAAGAGGTTATATGGATTTATTTTTGTCAAGTAATAGCATTATTCGACAAAAGAATACCTGAAAGGTAGTCGCTAAAGTCTAAGCTGACAAAAGACCTTAAAAATTGAGTAACTGTCAGATAAGCTCTGAGCTACTGTAGCTTATTATTGGAGTGTATCTTGTACACTGCTTACAGCCACACTAAACAATTCTGCAGTGAGCTAGGTGTTACAAGTAGCCGAGCTCAAAATCTACCTCCTTTAATTAATAATTATACCCTTAATTTGTTCTTTTGCTTTTTTTTATGGCGATGTGTCTATGTTAGTTATACCGAGTCTATTAAGTTTGAGCCCACTCAGCGCTAACCAGCGTTTTGAAAACAACGATCATTTTTATTCTATAGGAAGGAAATTATCGGCGGTTATCGAACCGCTGGTAAGCTCCCCAAGGGCGGATTTTAAAAGGCTTACAAGCCGCGTTATTGATTTCGATAAGGTTCTCACAGGGATGTGAGTCAAGATGGATTGAAGGTCGATGGTAATGTCTATTGTTCATTACATCACCGACCTATTCGTATCTTTAGTGAATACAATTATGCTTATTTAGTTGAAAAACGTGCAGATAAGTTTTTTTATCGTCAAAACGTAATCTGTGGTGTTAATCCGAGTCTTGCAATAAGGCTATGCTCTTAATAAAGCATCTAAAGTATCGACAACTTCACTCCAATCCGAATCAAGTTGGATCGCTTCTTGAAGAAATTGCGCTTGGCCACTACTCCAAAAGTCAGCATCAGCCAACGCTTGATTCTCTGGAATTCCGCGGTTAGCGGCAATAAAAAACTCTATTTCTTCATCGCTATTTTTAAGGCCCAGTTGAGCGAATAAACTTGCCATGTCGTGGTTTGAACGATCCATAAAATACTCCATTATCAAGTGTTAATTCAATGTATAAATACTGTTTAGCAGAGAACTTACTGTATATTATCTCATGGCTTTAATCTATTACTGTCTAGATTGGCACTACTGAGGGTAGATTTAAACTTTTGTTCGCACACTGCTGCTACTTATTGCTGTGCCCAACAAAGATAACAGACAGTAACCGGTAAAATAATAAAAGCCAGGGCCTAATGCCGATAAGGTCTGGCTACTAACAATAAAGTCTAATTTAAAACCAAACAGAGCTAATTGTTGCTCTGTTGCTGTTTCCGCATGATTGGTTGAAAGTACGGCAAGAAAAATAGCGACGACAAAAACGTCAGCCATTGACCATTTTCCTATTTGACCTATAAAGTTATAGATTGTAGCTTCCAAGCGAGAATTTTTCTTGGCATAAGCCAGACTCAGTAAAATAAACTTTATTACTGGAATACACAGCGAAAAGGCGAGAATTAATATCGCGACGAGTAAGCGTTCATCCTGCCATAGTTCTTGTATTGTTTGTAATAATGACAAGCTCTTATCAACGATTGTGTTGCTTAATTTAGCACCACTGACATTAGCGGTCATAGCCATATTGAGCGAAAACATCGGTAATAGTATACCCGGTATAAATAATGCGATGGCAATCAGGTTTAAAAGAAAACCTATATGTTTTTTAATCATAATGAGCAGCAATCTTCCTAGATTCATGGTGGTTACAGTGTGGAGCGTATTGTTAACGATTTTATCTTGATGATGCAATATATTTGTAGTGCGTTGCGATAAAAATGAGCCTCGAGTAAATAAGGCGCGTGACATACGCTAGTAAAATATAGTCAACACGCTCAATATTGAGCATGCAAGGTTAGCGCATGAAATGCTAATATGAGCAATAACGATATTTTTTTTGACAATTTAATAGGTTGCTACAATGAAACAAGTACATATTCTCAATGGTGATTGTTTAAAGTATCAGCTAAAAGATATTGTTAAAGCAGAAGTTATTGTAATGAGGGAATGTTTAATTGATGGTAATGTGCAAGGTGCAACACTTAGCGAATTTTATGCCAATAGAGCTGCTTTTACGGCGCAATATCAAGGTTGTACCTTTGCAGGGTATTATGACATTGCCGCGGTTGAAATTGATAAAATTGCTCATATTGCCATAGGCAGCCAAATAATTTGTTGGTTTGAGGATGACTTATTTTGTCAGATTAATTTTTGGTTTGTTATTAACTTACTGATGAAAAATGGCCACCAGAATAATATTTATTTAGTGCGCCCCAGTGCTGGTAACGAATATAGCTTTGCTAATATGACTGAGTCAGAGCTACAACTTGCTTATCAAAATAAGCAAAAATTGTTGTCGCAGCCATTAGTATCTTTAGCCAAACTTTGGCCCTTGTATCAGCAAAATGATGTTGACACTATGCTCGCTGTTGCGAGAGAGTTAACTGATATTTATCCCTTTTTATTGCCCGCTATTAAGGCGCATTTACGTCGTACACCGGATAAAAACGGTTTAGGCTATCCTGAGCGTCAATTACTCGCGATTGCTGCTGAGTTAGATAGCACAGAATTTAGTGTGATTTTTCAGTGCTTTTCCGCAAGAGAGGGCATTTATAGTTTTGGTGATCTACAAGTGAAACAGATGTTTGAGCGGTTAATAAATAACTCAGCGTGCTAGTTTGATACTTGTTTGAGATTAGTAACTAACACGCTTGATTACTGATTACTGATTACTGATTACTGATTACTGATTACTGATTACTGATTACTGATTACTTTTTCAGGTGCACTTCGCTGAGCTTATCAACGGTTGCCGAGCATGACTTAATAAATGTTGCCATAAAATAGCCAACTTCTGGCATTTCTTGTTTTAGCGTGGCTAATTTTAATTCTAAGCGTTCTTTTACGTGGTCAAATTCATGATTTTGATGGTTCAATTCATCAAGCGCTTTAATATAGGCGACTAAAATATCGGCGGCTTTAACTATTTGCTTATATTTCGGGTCAACGTTGTCCTGCACTATGATATCAGCAAACATTGCCTGAAATTCTTCAGGTAAAGATTCTAGGCATTGCCGTTCGGCTAAATATTCAATTTTTTTAAACTCACGTGCAATTTCTGGATTGGCATATTTTGTTGGGCTGACAATGTCGCCAAAGCGTGTTTCACTGGCTTCATGATATAGCGCAACCGTTGCCACTTTATCGACATTAATGTTACCGGCAAACTTTTTATTTTTAATAACCGCAAGCAAGTGCGCGACAATAGCGACTTGATGCGAATGTTCGGCGACATTTTCAGGTTTAACGCAAAACATCAATGCCCAACGTTTTATCAACGGCATTCTAAACATCCAAGCGAGAAAAGTACTTTGCATTATCTGACCTTATTAATGGTATTAATTTGTTTATTCTTGACGGTAAGTGCTGAAAAAAGTTGCTAACTTTTCCAACGCTGGTTTTAATTCGTCGACATGGGGTAAAAATACTAAGCGAAAATAGTTTTTTTGTTTGATATTAAAAGCTCGGCCTTGAACTAAGAGAATTTTCTCTTGCTTGAGTAAGTCTAAAATCATCTTTTCATCATCATTGATATTAAATTTTTTCTGATCAACTTTTACAAAGAAATATAACGCGCCCATCGCTTGATTACATGACAGGCCATCGATGCTATTAATCATTTCATAAGCAAGGTTACGTTGTTTTATTAAACGTCCATCACCTTGAATTAACTCATTAATACTTTGATAGCCACCCAATGCTGTTTGAATTGCATGCTGAGAAGGTACATTGGCACATAAACGCATTGATGAAAGAATGTTTAAGCCTTCTAAATAATCTTCGGCATGAATTTTAGGACCTGTGATCACCATCCAACCAGCACGGAAACCGGCAATACGATAATTTTTTGATAAGCCACCCATAGTGATAATTAAAACATCGTTAGCTAATCTCGCGGTTGGGATATGCTGTGCTTGGTCGTAGAGGATTTTGTCGTATATTTCATCACTAAAAATGATCAAGTTATGTTCACGTGCTAGAGCGATAATGCCTTGTAGTACCTCTTCGCTGTACACTGCACCCGTAGGATTATTCGGGTTAATCAAAACGATAGCTTTGGTTTTTGGTGATATTTTTTTAGCCATATCATCTAGATCTGGAAACCACTGATTTTTTTCATCACAATGGTAATGCACAGGATTACCACCAGATAACGCGACAGCAGCGGTCCATAAAGGGTAGTCAGGGGCAGGAATTAATACCTCATCACCATTATTAAGTAGGCCTTGCATGGCCATAACAATAAGTTCACTAACCCCATTACCAATGAAAATATCATCAACACTTACATCTAAAATGCCTTGCTGTTGAAAATACTGCATAACCGCAACACGTGCCGGATAAATTCCTTTTGATTCGCAGTAGCCTTGAGCTGTTGGTAAATGATGAATGACATCTTTTAAAATATCATCCGGTGCTTCAAAACCAAATGGTGCGGGATTGCCAATATTAAGTTTTAAAATTTTATGACCTTCATCTTCTAAACGTTTGGCTTCGGCGGCAATTTGTCCGCGAATTTCATAGCAGACGTTTTTTAATTTTGAAGATTTAAGGATAGTTTTCATAGTGGTGTCTTTTAAAAGTTAATGAATATGGTCATTGTTTCGGTATGAAGTGTAATCATCTACCTTAACCCATTGTTACGAATATTGACTAACTTTGAAACAGTTACTTGCAACTTTTTTATAGTAAAAGGTAAAAACTTAGGTCATCTTGTTATTGTGACTAAATTTTCAACAATATATTAGGGGCCGTTGATCTTTCGTGATTGTTTTTACAGCGAATTGTTGGGTATTTATACAAGGCAGAGTTTTTGTCATGTGGTATTTCATATAAAAAGGCGATAAAGACTTTATGCTCCTGCAAAGTCACCTTACCCCACATCCATGTGGGGCAACGCAGTAAAAATGCCCAACAAACGCTGTCTAAAGGATTCGGCTAAAAGTGTTTACTCTTTGTTGCCTACAGGGATGTAGGTACTTAGCGATAGCAGGATGCGGTAGCTGTGAGCACTAATTACGCAGAATGACTAGGCTACATACTGCTCGTCTCGATTAAAACGCTTTACTCTCTTTAGGGCAGGCGAACAAAATTCAACCACGAAAGATCAACAGTCAGTACTAGATATCAGTTTTTTATAGGAGGTTTATCGATGCCGTTACCTTTATTGTGGTTAGGAGCCGCCGCAGTTTCTGCGTTAGCGGTTAAAGGTTTAGCTGAGGATCGAAAAGCTCAGCAACGTAAGCGTTTTAGCCGTTATGGTGCACAAACCTTAGCAGACTTACCCGCGTACGAATCCGCTATTGCAACTTATCCAAGCGATATGTTTTTTACTGAACAGCAGGTTAAGCCCTGTGTTGGCGCAATTGTTTGTTGTGGTATTGGTGGGGTGTTAGACCATACAGGTATTTGGATCGGCGACAATACCATTATTGAAGTTGATGGTAATGGTTTAGTAAAACCAGTATCCACACAGCGCTTTACTGATACACGCTCGGGCAGAGGCATTTTTATTGCTTGTGATTCGTTAGGTGTGCCACTAGCAAGTGAAATGGCTGCGCAACGTGCCATAGCACAAATTTTTCAAGTTAGAGACTATCATTTATTTGATAATAACTGTCATCAGTTTATTTGGCAGTGTTTTCAAATCGATGCTAAAGCGATCACTACCTTTAAAGCTTTATCGCTTAATGTTGCCGCTTTTTTCAATCGCGTCGTTTATTGGGATAGTTGTGATTGTTGTGATTGTTGGTAGCTTACCCTGAATTAATGTTGGTTAAAGTGAGTAAAAAAACGGCTTTGCAGGTTATGCAAAGCCGTTATATTTTTATAGCTAATATATGTAAGGCAAAAAAAGCGATTGCCAGTTACTTAATCAATCATAGGGTAACTATTGAGCAAATAACGACATAACGTCGCTAATGGCTAACATTGATTTTTCACCCGTAATACGATTCTTCACTTCAATCTCTTGGTTATCAAGGTTACGTTCACCAATAATTAATAATAATGGCGTACCCATGAGTTCATGATCGGCAAACATGACACCAGGTCGCTCTTTGCGATCATCAAAAATAACTTCAATACCTGCAGCCTGTAACTGTTCATATAAATTTTCAGCGGTTTCTTTAACTCGTGCCGATTTTGCCATATTCATTGGTACAATAGCGACTTGATACGGCGCGATGGCTGCTGGCCACTTGATACCGTATTTATCATGGTTTTGTTCAATCGCGGCGGCAACAATACGTGAAACTCCGATACCGTAACAACCCATGGTTAGAATTTGGTTCTTACCAGCTTCGGTTAATACCCCACAGTTCATTGCTTGAGCATATTTTTCACCTAATTGGAAAATATGACCCACTTCGATGCCACGTTTGATAACAATGTTACCTTTGCCACATGGGCTAGGGTCGCCTTCAACGACGTTACGCAAATCTTCAACACGGTAGTTTTGTGCATCACGATCCCAATTTACCCCAGTAAAGTGCATATCGTTTTTATTAGCGCCACAAACAAAGTTTGCTAAGTGCGCAGCACTGCGATCAACGATAACATCGCCGGTTAAACCAACTGGACCAATTGAGCCAGCGTTACAGCCAGCTGCAGCTAGAATTTGTTCATCGGTAGCAAAAGTTAATGGCGCGGCAACTTGTGCTAAGTTTTCCGCTTTAACTTCGTTTAGTTGATGATCGCCACGTAACACTAAAGCAATAACAGGCGCTTCATTTTCTTTTGTTGCTGTACCTAATACCAATAACGTTTTCACGGTAGTTGTTGCGTCAATGTTAAGCAATGTTGCTACGTCTTCAATAGTACGTGCATTTGGCGTTGAAACTTCTGTTAATGCTTGTGTTGCTTCAGGACGTTGGCCTGTGGGCGCTAATGCTTCGGCTTTTTCAACATTGGCTGCAAATTCACTAACATCACTAAAAGCAATATCATCTTCACCTGAATCCGCTAAAACGTGGAATTCATGTGAAGCTTCACCACCAATAGAGCCGGTATCGGCAATAACTGGGCGATAATCTAAACCTAAACGATCGAAAATACGACAATAAGCATCAAACATCACTTGATAGGTTTTTTTCAGACACTCTTCACCTAAATGGAAAGAGTACGCGTCTTTCATTAAAAATTCACGGCCACGCATCACACCAAAGCGTGGGCGGATCTCATCACGAAATTTGGTTTGAACTTGAAAGACGTTAAGTGGTAACTGCTTGTAGCTGCTAATTTCATTGCTAACAAGCTTAGTGATCACTTCTTCGTGAGTTGGGCCTAAGACAAAAGCGCGGTTATGACGGTCATTTAAACGCAATAATTCAGGACCGTAATCTTCCCAGCGGCCTGATTCCTCCCACAAATCTGCCGGTTGTACCATTGGCATTAATACTTCTAAAGAGCCAGCACGTTCCATTTCTTCACGAACAATATTTTCAACTTTACGTAATACTTTTAAGCCTGTCGGCAACCAAGTATATAAGCCTGATGCTACATTACGCACTAAGCCTGCACGTAACATTAATTGGTGGCTGATAACTTCAGCGCTAGCAGGGGTTTCTTTCAAAGTTGAAAGTAAATATTGGCTTGTACGCATTGAGAAAAAATTCCATTAGTAAGCGAGTAATAAATATGTCGCGTATTCTAGCAGGGCAGTTTCAGCCACAAAAGGTTTAAATTGCCTCAAGTGTGAAATATTACCGATTAATGATTATTAATCATGACTGATCATCGTTAATAATGATTAATAACATTGAGCACCTATTGGTTTTCTGCCATGCCGCCAATGGTTAGTAGCTTGCCATCAAGAACTAATAAACCACGATGGTCCATGGTCGCTTTTTCACTATGAGATATTTGCCAAGTATTTGTTTCGAGGTTATAACGCCATATTGCATTGCTTGGGGTTGAGGGCTTGCCATTATAACCAATACCGTTGTAATTATAGGGATTATCGCTACCGCCAAGATAAGGTAAATTTTTATATGAATTGATATTTTATTCAGTGAATTTGAAAAAGAGTATACATAACAGTGCTGAAGATAATTTAATCATTGTTTTCAAAATCTGACAATAGAAAATGTAACGTTATTGTGACAAATGTTTACTAAATATTGGATTTTGTGAAAAAAGTGTTAAAAAATGTTTTTATTAAATGCTGTAGTAGTAGTAGTATTGTTTAGTAGCTCGGTTACACAATTAATTAATATGAATATTTTCATTAGTAGGATTATACAGTTAATGAGCTAATAAAGCTTAGGCTGTATTTAATTAATAGTGACCGGATTTTTACACTAAATAATAAGAGATAAAACATGAGAGAATTTACTAAGATTACTAAAGCAATCTCACTAGCATTGCTCACTGGGGCAGTATCGATACCAGCGATGGCTTTTGAAGAAGATACAAAGAGTGAAGTTGAACGCATTGAAGTTACCGGTTCTCGTATTGCACGTTCTGAACTTTCACAACCGACGCCAATTATTGTGCTTGAAGCTAAAGATATAGCTAAATTTGGTACCCCTGATTTAGGTAGTATTTTAAGTGAACTTCCCGCAATAGGGTCTACCGACACCTTAATCGGTAATAACAATAGTAATGAAGCTGCCGGTACAAGTTCTGCAGATTTACGTCGTTTAGGCTCATCTAGAACATTAGTTTTAATCAATGGTAAACGCCACGTAGCAGGTACGCCTGGAGAAGCAACTGTTGATTTATCAACGATTCCCGCAGCTCTTATAGAGCGAGTTGAAATTATCACTGGTGGTGCATCAGCTATATATGGTTCTGATGCTGTATCAGGTGTAATTAACGTCATTCTAAAGAAAGATTTTGACGGTTTTACAGCAAATTTAACTGGCACAAAATCAACCGAAGGTGTAAATGAGAGAAATCACACTTTTAATATTTTAGCTGGTAGTGACTTTGCTGATGGTAAAGGTAATATTACCTTTTTTGCCGGTATTGAACGTGTTGGTGAAGTAATGTCTGCCGATATTCGTCAATTTCAGGGCTGGGGAACAGTAATAAACCCAGATGACGGCGGTGAAGATGACGGTATTCCTGATAAACTTAGAAGACCTAATGTTTCATCAGAAATGATCCATGCAAATGGTGTTATTAACCCATTTGGTGGTGCTGCTGGTCGTTATGTGTTTGATGGCACAGGTAACCCTTTAGTTCAAACTGAGCGTGAATTCGATAACAGCTTTGCATTTGGTAACTTCCCAAATGGTTGTGATTACTGTTTTAATACTGAAGATTATGAGAACTATTCACCAGGTGTAGAAAAAATTAATGTAGGTTCAACACTAACATTGAATTTAACGGATAATATTACTTTCAACAGTGACTTTAAATATGTTCGTTCAGATATAACACAACAATTTCAACCGTCATTTTTGTTCGGCGATATCACTATTAATGTTGAAGATAATGCCTTTTTAGATGCGGGTTTACGTAATACGTTACTAGATGCCGGTCAAACAAATGTTAGTATGGCTAAGTTTTTCGATGAGCTTGGTAATCGTTCTGCAGCTAATCGTCGTGACTTATTTAGATATACAGCAGGGTTTGAAGGCACATTTGCCTTAAGTGACACGAATGTTAATTGGGAGTTATACTACGTAAATGGTGAAACTACTAATAAACGTCAAACGCTTAATGATTTGATTCCAGATAACCTTTTTGCAGCGGTTGACTCGGTTATTGATCCCTCGACTGGTGAAGCAGCATGTCGCAGCCAAGTAGCAAGTGCTCAAGGCGATGATTATAGCGATCCGGCATCAGTAAATGGTAGTGACTGTGTTGCCTTTAATCCATTTGGTCAAAGTTCTTCGCAAGAAGCTCGTGATTTTGTATCAGCAGACGTAACGCGTGAAGATGTTATTAAGCAAGAGTTTATTGGTGGAGTAGTTACTTTTGATACAGCAGAGTTTGTTAAGTTACAAGGTGGTGCTATTGGTCTTGCAGCAGGTTTTGAATATCGTGAAGAATCATCAGAATCAATCACTGATGAATTTACTAAACGTGGCTTCTTAACAAGTGCTGCTACACCAGATTCATATGGCGAATACGATGTGACTGAGTTTTTTGTTGAGGTAAGTCTTCCTTTACTTGCCGGTATGGACTTTGCTCACGAATTAACTTTAGATGCGGCATTCCGCACAGCTGACTATTCACATGCCGGTAAAGCTGAAGCATGGAAAGTTGGATTAATGTATGCACCATTTGAAGACTTACGTATTCGAGGTACGATAGGTGAAGCTGTAAGAGCTCCAAATATTACAGAAGCATTTGATCCTGTTTCTCCAGGTTTTGCTAGTGTGAGTGATCCATGTGATGCTGATAATATTTCGGATGATCCAGATCGCGCAGCAAACTGTGCTGCTTTAGGTATTCCGGCTGGATTCCAAGCAAATGATAACGTTTCTATTGATCTACTATCCGGTGGTAACTCTGAATTAGAATCTGAAGAATCAGAATCTTTAACCGTTGGTTTTGTTTGGACACCATCATTTATTGAAAACTTATCTGTTACTGTTGATTACTATGATATTGAAATCACTGATGCGATTACATTTGTTGCAGCACAAAATGTTGCTGACAACTGTGTAGATGCTACGGGTGGCCCAGATGCTGGATTCTGTAGTCAAATCGATCGTGATCCAATCACGAATGATATTTCACTTGTTCGTTCTGGTTATTTAAATGCTGCGGCATTAAATACTAAGGGTGTTGAAGCACAAGTTAGATATTCTACCGATCTTAGTTCATTTGAACTTCCTGGCGAAATAACAACAAACTTATTGGTAAGTAAATTACTAGAACTAGAACAGTTTGAATTTCAAGATCGCCCGGATGAAATTAATGTTGAAGATGGTGAAGTAGGTGATCCAGCTTTACAAATCCGCTTTGGTTTAGATTATGAAATTGATGATTTAGTAGTAAGTTGGTCAACTCGTTATATTGATCGTAGTTTCACTATGGATATTTCTCCAACAGGTGATACAGCAGAGGATACTTCTCCAGCTTATATTGGCTCTGTGACTACACATGACGTATCATTTAATTACTTAGTGAATGATGTTGTATCTGTAAGTGCAGGTATTAGAAATTTAACAGACAAGCTAGCACCTGGTTATACTGCTAATGCTATATACGACTTAGTGGGTCGTAGAGCATTTGCAGGTGTTAATGTTAAGTTCTAATGAAAGCAAGTTAACTTAAATCTGTAAATCTTTAAGTGTATTTAAAGAGCGATAATACTTTTTATTATCGCTCTTTTTTTAACCTTTAAATAAACTACTTTATACTAAGTCTATTAAGTTTCTGCCCACTCAGAACTTACCAACGGTTTGAGAACAACGCTCATTTTATTCTATAGGAAGGAAATTATCGAACCATTGGTAAGCTCCCTGAGGGTGATATTAAAAGGCTTACAGGCCGTGTTATTGTTCGATAAGGGAATAACCATTATCTTCACCAATGCCTTGCCTGCATGGATGTAGGTACTTAGCTTCAGTCTGGAACTGTGAACCTGCGCCGCTAAACCTTTTAAGCTTCACAGAGTGGGAAGAAACTTAGTAGAATTGGTATTAGTTAACTTAAAATCGGTTTAAGCTTTTACCATCGAACTCATCTATAGGTCATTGATGTTAGGGGTTGGTTTGTTTCCTTTTAGACAATAAGCCACCTATTAAATTCAGCATAAAACCGTTTGGACTTCTGTGTCTTGAGTGCTCAATTTGAGATGTGTTTTTAAGTTGGTTGTATATCGTATCAATGATAAATCGCCTAGATAGCATCGTTTTACCCTCCAATAATAGCGCTTTTGCTTTCATGTTATTCCAACATTTGTCATTAAATCAACGCCTCGTTCAAGTAGAGATGGTTTAAATTTTATAACCTTTATCTGCGTATAGTTTACCGCAAAGTTCGACGTTAATTTAGGTACGGGTTTCGTATCATGTACATTACCTGTTGTCAGTTTACTTGCTACAATTTCATCTAGGCAATTACTAATAATATGCAGCTATGAAACCATAGAACCAGCTCATTGTTACTTTACCTCGATGGGCAATACAATCGTACGTTGTATGTTGGGGGAACACTATTTTTGGCATAACTTCTAAGAAGCATATATAGCTGAGTCAGTGGATTAGTCATATTGTTCAAACTAGTAGCCAGAAGCGAGCATGTGTTGTTTATGTCAACAAAATGGCAAGAATGGCTTGGGCTATTACAGTCTCTGGTGAGGAATACTCACCAGTATAAGTAAAACTCACTTCAAAGTAATGCGGGGGTATAACGAAACGATGAAATAACAAGTAAAACCTGATAACCTTAAATAACGATTATTTTGACGAGCTGATAAGGCCAATATGTGTGGAATACACCGGAGTCAGAAGCAATAAATTTAATTAAAAGGCCGTACATATGGCAGCAATCCAGTCCCTATTACCGATGAGTTAAACCTTGTGATACGGGATGAAACTATATATAAGATCAGTTGTCGATTTAATCATTATTTGTGATGAATATAAGTGCGTTAGCTGTTTTTCAGTATTGAAGTATCCTCAAGAATATTTCATCACTTTTAAATTGGAGTTTGAGCAGATATTATTATAATTTTTGCTTACTTTAGAGAAAGTAAACAACATAATTCTTAAAAGCTAATAGGTTTACGTTTAGCACGAACAATATCAGTTGACTGAGCTGCTTTTGGCTTAAGGTTGGTGTTGTTTTTAGCCTTGGCTGGCGTGAGTGATGTTTGTGTAGTTTTACTAGCTTTAGCAAGGTTAACCTGAATGGTTTCACCATTAAATTCTATAATGTCATCGTGATAAACTTTTTTTCGTTTTTGAAACTCAACTTCGTTATTTAATAAAACATAGCCCTCGCTGATCACTATTTTAGCTTCACCACCACCACTAACCATATTGGCAATTTTTAATAATTTGCAAAGTTCAATCGGTTGGGTTGAAATATCAATAAGCGCTAAATTTGAGGACATGTAAGGTTTGCTTGTAGTTAACGAAAAAATTCATTATAGCTTAGTTGTAGCGTGATGTCGTTGACGTATTAATCTCGACGACCATTGTAACCTTTAAACTGAATTTTTTAAGATGGTGGACGATACTGGGCTTAATTAGTGACACGGTGCGGGTGGTAAAGAGCAGAAGGTGATTTTGTTTTAAGGATTAACCTTTAAACTGAATTTTTTAAGATGGTGGACGATACTGGGCTTGAACCAGTGACCCCCGCCTTGTAAGGGCGGTGCTCTCCCAACTGAGCTAATCGTCCAGTTATATTACATGTACTTTTTATATTTTAATTATATTACCACTTATAAAATAAGTGGTGGACGATACTGGGCTTGAACCAGTGACAGGGCGGTGCTCTCGGCGGTGCTCTCCCAACTGAGCTAATCGTCCAGTTATATTACATGTACTTTTTATATTTTAATTATATTACCACTTATAAAATAAGTGGTGGACGATACTGGGCTTGAACCAGTGACCCCCGCCTTGTAAGGGCGGTGCTCTCCCAACTGAGCTAATCGTCCAGTTATATTACATGTACTTTTTATATTTTAATTATATTACCACTTATAAAATAAGTGGTGGACGATACTGGGCTTGAACCAGTGACCCCCGCCTTGTAAGGGCGGTGCTCTCCCAACTGAGCTAATCGTCCAATATAACTAACATATTAAAACTACAAACAGAGAAGTGGTGGACGATACTGGGCTTGAACCAGTGATTCGGCGCGGGTGATTAAGAGGTGAAGGTGTTGACCTTATTTCTTTTCCAACGCTGAATGTCTACCTCACTTCGAAAGAAGTGGTGGACGATACTGGGCTTGAACCAGTGACCCCCGCCTTGTAAGGGCGGTGCTCTCCCAACTGAGCTAATCGTCCTTCTCTGTGGGGGCGTATTATAGGGAGATCGAAAAAGCTGTCAACCAAAACTCAGCAATTTTTTATTATTTTTTTAACTATTTAGCTTAAACGTTCTATATTTCGACAGGCTGGTGGTTTTCTGAGCTTTCTTTGCTTTGCTGTTATCGCTTGTTAATAAATTTAAGCTGCTAAAAGGTGTATTTCCTGCTCTTGCCTGATAAAATGTTGCCAACTTTATTAATAACTTTTATTTGCTGATTTTGGCAAATAGATATATTTCATTGAGACTTTTATGACTTTAACAACTCGATTTGCCCCGAGCCCAACGGGCTATTTACACGTTGGTGGTGCTCGTACTGCTTTATATAGTTGGCTCTATGCACAAAAAAATGGCGGCGACTTTATTCTTCGAATAGAAGACACTGATCTTGAGCGTTCAACACAAGCGTCTGTTGATGCCATTATGGATGGTATGAACTGGCTGAATTTAACATGGACTCATGGCCCGTACTTTCAAACGCAACGCTTTGATCGTTACAAAGAAGTAATTGAGCAGCTATTAGCATCAGGTAATGCTTATCGTTGTTATAGCACCGCTGAAGAAGTTGACGCGATGCGTGAAGAAGCCAAAGCTAAAGGTGAAATCGAGAAATATAATGGTTTTTGGCGTGAACGCACAGATCACCCTACAGATAAGCCTTATGCTATTCGCTTTAAAAATCCATTAGCTGGCGATGTTGTTATCAAAGATATGGTTAAAGGCGATATCACTATCAGTAATGAACAGCTTGATGATTTAATTATCGCACGTTCAGATGGTACTCCAACCTATAATCTTACTGTGGTTGTTGATGACTGGGATATGAAAGTATCGCATGTGGTTCGTGGTGATGATCATATTAGTAACACACCAAAACAAATTAATATCTTAAAAGCATTAGGTGCAACAGTACCTGAGTATGCGCATATTCCAATGATATTAGGTGATGATGGCAAACGTCTATCAAAACGCCATGGCGCTGTTAGTGTCATGCAGTATCGTGATGACGGCTACTTACCTGAAGCATTACTTAATTATTTAGTACGTTTGGGTTGGTCACATGGTGATAAAGAAATATTCTCTCGTGAAGAAATGATTGAGCTATTTGATCTTAAAGATTGTAATCGCGCGCCATCAGGTTTTAATACTGATAAGCTGATTTGGGTCAACCAACATTACATGAAAACACTCGATCCTGTTTATGTGGCTTCTCACCTCGAGTGGCACATGAAAGAGCAGGGCATTAACATTGAAAATGGGCCAGCGCTAGAAGAAATTGTCAAAATACAAGCCGATCGGGTGAATACTCTAAAAGAAATGGCGCAAATTAGTCGCTATTTTTATGAAGACTTTACTGAGCTTGATGCCGGCGCCGTTAAAAAGCATCTACGACCAGTAGTTAAAGAACCGTTATTATTGGTTAAAGCTAAGTTAGCCGCACTGACTGATTGGTCACCTGAGTCAATTCATGCTGCGATTAACGACACCGCTACTGAACTTGAAGTAGGTATGGGTAAAGTGGGTATGCCATTACGTGTTGCAGCCACTGGTGGTGGTAATTCACCGTCGTTAGATATAACGTTAGCGTTATTAGATCAGCAGAAAGTATTAGCTCGTATCGATCAAGCTATCGACGTTGTTGAAGCGCGTATCGCTAATAGCTAATGTCGTGATAGTTTATTTGAACGTTTGATAAACAAAAGCCAGCGTAGTCGCTGGCTTTTTTATGTCCTTGTAGGCAATGTCACGCTCACAGGGCAGTGCAAAGCGAGCAGTGTTAGTTAACCGTAACTAGAACTTAGTTGTATCGGTAAATAAACCAACTTTTAAATCTTTTGCTGTGTAAATTACACGGCCATCAACAGAAACTGTACCGTCAGCAATACCCATAAATAACTTACGTTTGATAACACGTTTTAAGGTAATTTTATAAGTTACTTTTTTTGCCGTTGGCAGAATTTGTCCAGTAAATTTCACTTCGCCTACACCCAAAGCACGGCCATGGCCTGGGCCACCTGACCATGCTAAATAAAAGCCGGTTAATTGCCACATAGCATCTAGACCAAGGCAACCTGGCATGACTGGATCACCCTTGAAATGACAATCAAAAAACCACAAGTCAGGGTTAATATCTAACTCGGCAATGATTTCTCCTTTGCCATGTTCGCCACCATCGTCAGTAATGCTAACAATTCTATCCATCATTAACATATTGTCAGAAGGTAATTGGCTGTTACCAGCACCAAACATTTCGCCAGTACCCGCTTTTATTAAGTCTTCTTTTGAGAACGAATTTTTTTGTTCCATGGGTTCACTTACATTTATTGAGAATTTAAAGGCGTTACTTTAGCGAACAGTTGTACGCTAAACAACTCCGAACAGTTAAATAAATATTGTTTTTGCTTAACAAAGAGTAAAAAATTTGTCAGTATTAGTTATGCGTAACCACTGCGGTTTAAAAAAATAAAACAGGTAAGTTATTGATGAATATTGAAAAGAAGGCATTAACTAATGCTGAAAAGCAAAAGCGCTATCGTGAAAGACAAAAAGATAGAGGTAAAAAAGAAATGCGTGGTTATCTATCGCCAGAAGCGCAAAAATGCTACGAATTGATTGCTGAACAAACAAAATGGAATGACAGTATTATTTTAAGCAATGCCGTGCGCTTGACTTATGCGGCCTATAAAAATGGTCAAATTGGTTTATTAAATAGCTGGTTAAACAAAAATGAGCTTTAACAAGGCGTATTTCCTGTAAAGCATGGAAAATAAAAAGCAGAAAATTAGATTGTGTTAAAGGGCAATTAACTATATTATTTTTGTCTTAATGCTACTGTTTTTTATAAAGTAATTATAAGGTAATTCTACGTTGATAAATGTTTTGCTAGTTGATGACCATGAGTTAGTTCGTACTGGAATACGAAAAATCCTAGACGAAGTAAAAGGACTTAAGGTGGTTGGTGAAGCTAAAACAGGTGAAGAAGCCGTACAGTTTTGCCGAAAGAACGAACCTAATGTCGTGCTGATGGATATGAATATGCCGGGCATCGGTGGTTTAGAGGCAACTAAAAAAATTATTCGTTATGCACCTGATGTTAAAGTTATCGTGTTAACGGTGTATTGTGAAGAGCCTATTCCCACTAAAGTAATGCAAATAGGTGCCGCGGGTTATCTTACCAAAGGCGCGGGGCCTGATGAAATGATCAATGCCATTCGTGCAGTTAATAGCGGCCAACGTTATATTACGCCTGAAATAGCTCAGCAAATGGCGCTAAGCCAATTTAAATCAGTCGATGAAAACCCCTTTAGCACTCTATCTGAACGTGAATTACAAATCATGTTAATGATCACACGTGGTGAAAAAGTCCCGGATATTTCTGAGCAATTAGTCTTGAGTACGAAAACGATTAACAGTTATCGCTATCGAATGTTTGAAAAGCTCAATGTCGGTAATGATGTTGAGTTGACGCACTTGGCTATTCGCCATGGTATGTTGAAAACTGAAGCCCTGTAACCTTTGTCTGAAAAAACCTTGTCAAATGATGCGGTAGTCTTTGATCATAAAGCTTTTCTAGCTGCTGTTTCTGAACAAGCTGGGGTATATCGTATGTACGATATAAACCAAACAGTGATTTATGTTGGCAAGGCGAAGCAGCTCAAAAAGCGATTAGCAAGTTACTTCCGCAAAGATCTTGGTAGTAATAAAACTCGCGCACTGGTAAAACAAATTACCGCGATCGACGTGACCGTAACGCATACCGAAGGCGAAGCGCTGATCCTCGAAAATAATTATATTAAGAAATACCAGCCTAAATATAATATTTTGTTGCGCGACGATAAGTCTTATCCTTATTTATTGATCACCGACCATAAACACCCTAAATTAGGGTTACATCGTGGTGGAAAAAAAGTTAAAGGTGACTATTTTGGCCCATACCCAACGGTAGGTGCGGTATGGGAAAGCTTGCGCTTAATGCAGAAAATCTTTCCATTAAGGCAATGTGAAGATAGTTATTATCGAGCGCGAAGCCGACCGTGCTTACAGTATCAGTTAGGGCGATGCTCGGCGCCTTGTGTTGATAAAATATCACCAGAAGATTACCAAAAACAAGTCCAATTAGCTAAGTTGTTCCTCAAAGGTAAAAGTTCAACTGTGATTGAGCACTTGGTCGAGAATATGGAAAGCGCCAGTAAAGCGCTGAACTTTGAACATGCGGCAAAATATCGAGATCAAATTGCGACCTTAAGAAAAGTGCAGCAGCAACAGTTTGTTAGCGGTAGTGTTGCTGAGATGGATGTGATTGGTTTGTATCGTCATAAATCTCAAGCTTGTATTCATTTATTGTTTGTTCGAGAGCAAAAAATATTAGGCAGTAAAAGTTACTTTCCAACGGTGCCGATTGATACCAGTGATGCGGAAATAATTGCTGCATTTATTAGTCAGCATTATATTGGTAATGAGCTGAATTTAGGTGCTATTCCAAAAGAAATTATTATTTCGCAGGCAATCGATAATCAACAAGATATTGTGCAAGTCATTTCAAGCCAAGCGGAGCGAGAGGTAAAGCTGTCGCATAATGTGCGTAGCGAACGAGCACAATATTTGAAGCTAGCCTGCACTAATGCAACCACGGCATTAATGACCCGAAACTCCCATAAAGAATCTATGCAGGCAAGGTTTTCAGCGCTTAATGAAGTGTTTGAACTAGCTAATGGCATATCCCGCATTGAATGTTTTGATATCAGCCATACCATGGGGCAACAAACCGTGGCCTCGAATGTGGTATTTAACCAAGAAGGGCCATTAAAAAGTGATTATAGGCGCTATAATGTGCACGGCATCACCCCCGGTGATGATTATGCCGCGATGGCGTTCGCTTTAGATAAACGCTATAGCAAAGTCACCAGTGAAGAAAAAATGCCTGATATTATTTTTATTGATGGTGGCAAAGGGCAGCTGTCAAAAGCAGAAGAGTTTTTTGCCGGTGTAGATAAAGTTAAAACACCTTTATTAGTTGGGGTTGCTAAAGGTGAATCAAGAAAGCCGGGATTGGAAACCTTAATTTTAGCGGGTAGTCATCAATTGATCTCATTACCAGCAACATCTCCAGCATTACATTTAGTGCAACATATCCGAGATGAGTCACATCGCTTTGCTATCACAGGACATAGGGCTAAACGACAAAAGGCCAGTAAAAAGTCGACATTGGAAACTATACCAGGAATAGGGGCAAAGAAAAGACAAGCACTTCTACAATACTTAGGTGGCTTACAAGAAGTGCTAAAAGCAGACAAAGCGACCTTAGAAAAAGTACCAGGTATCAGTAAACTCTTGGCGGAAAATATTTATGACGCCTTGCATGACAATTAGAACGCGATCTGTGTAAAATGTGTTTTAACTCGGCTCACCTTTGATTAGATAACGATAAGAATATTAGACATATTATGTGGACAATTCCCAACCAAATTACATTATTTAGAATTATTTTAATTCCGGTTTTTATTCTGGTATTTTATTTACCTGTGTCGTGGAATCATTTTGGCGCCTTTGTGGTTTTTTGGTTTGCCGCGATAAGTGATGCGCTTGATGGCTATTTAGCGCGAAAACTTAATCAGTCTTCAGCCTTTGGTGCTTTTATCGATCCCGTTGCTGATAAATTGATGGTGGTTGCCGCATTAGTTATCTTAATTCAAGATTTACAAGTGTGGTGGATATCAATTTCGGCGATATTAATGATTTCACGTGAAATCTTTATCAGTGCCTTGCGTGAGTTTATGTCTTCACGTGGTCATCGAGATGTTATTGCGGTTTCACAAATGGGTAAATATAAAACTGCGGCGCAAATGTTAGGCATTATGGGCTTAATTTGGTACCCCACTTATGATATTCCATTAATTTTATTTGAATTTCCACATGAAATATTAATTTTTGCTGCTTATGGCTTTTATGCTGTAGCCACTGTGCTCACTTTTTGGTCTATGGTGATCTATTTTAAAGCGGCTTGGCCAGAATTAACCAAGTAATTTATCGTTAAATTGTCTGTTTTTAGCTAAAAAAACACCATATTAGTCGCTTTTTGAGCAGTCGAAATAAAATTGATATTAAAGGGTTGACTCATAAGTTTTTCAATGTAGAATGCGTTTCCAGTTGACAGGGAGTCAGCAGATGAAGCGGCTGTAGCTCAGCTGGTAGAGCATCACGTTGCCAACGTGAATGTCACGAGTTCGAGTCTCGTTAGCCGCTCCAATTTCTCTTTAAGAGAAAATCTAGGGAATACTATCTTACGGTAGTTTGTAAATAAAGGGCGGGTTGGCAGAGTGGCCATGCAGCGGATTGCAAATCCGTTTACCTCGGTTCGACTCCGGGACCCGCCTCCATTTGCCCGGGTGGTGGAATTGGTAGACACAAGGGATTTAAAATCCCTC
>TARA_R110000824_G_scaffold126269_5_pt1 | contig 22304 bp, 11 predicted proteins | sample TARA_R110000824 | Tara Oceans TARA_R110000824 (sample SAMEA4397747) | marine metagenome | biome: Polar Biome; feature: [MES] marine water layer (ENVO:01000295) within the mesopelagic zone...; material: water (ENVO:00002006), including particulate matter (ENVO:01000060) such...
CAATCCTTAAACCTTAATTCACAAACAATTATTTATTAATCATTAAACATTAAACAAATGGCTTACTTATTTTTCGCAGAAGGCGATGGTCTTGATGCAGCTGGAGATGCAGCTTTGTACAACAGCGTAGATTACACAGGTATGACTCCAGCGTCTACCACAACAGCTTTAATATCTTTTAAAGCAAAAGATCGTACACTTGTAAATGACACAGTGTTAGTTACTTATGCTACTACCGCAGCTGGTGGTGGTTTTAAAAAGTTTGCGGCAGCATTCGCAAAGATGATGTGTCAAATTGAAAACACTAAATCTAAGGAAATGATTGTTGTTGCCGATGAGGATAATAGTATCTATTTTGATTCTATTATTTCTGGTGTAGTCACTATTGTAGCTGCAGCTTAATCACTAAGCAAACTTAATATTAATAGCCATCCTTGCGGGTGGCTATTTTTTTTGCCCTATACTAACTCCTTGCTTTAATATGTAACTATAATATTGTAAAATAGTATGGTATGAAATCAAGAGGATTAGGAGATACAATAGAGAAATTCACAGAATTTACAGGTATAAAAACCTTAGTCAATTTAACGACTAAGAAAAAAGATTGTGGATGTAATAAAAGGAAGAACTGGTTGAATGATCAATTCCCTTACAAATTAAAAGAAGATGGCAGTAAGCATAGATAACGTTTACCAACAAGTTTTAGTTATAGCTAATAAGGAACAGAGGGGTTATATAACTCCTCAGGAGTTTAATCTATTAGCACGTAAAGCTCAGCTAGATGTATTTGAAAATTATTTCAATGATCTAGATGGTTTTAGAAAGAAACCAGGCAATGACACGGTATATGCAGATGAGATAGATTCTATACAAGAGAAGATAGATGTACATGAAAAGTTTTTTCAGTTTGTAGATATGAATGCTAGTGGTGGTGGTACATTACCAACAAGCTACAAAATGGGGAGGTTGAGTCACAACAATAGCGCTCAGGAGATTCAAGTCAATGGAGCAGTTAGTTCGAATATCATAGTCTTTGATGCAACCATAGATACTCTAGGTTTAGCTGTTGGTGATGAAGTATATTTAACTCTAACTGGCGCATTATTGGGGACTATCACAGTGTTAAAACCCACTAATGACTATAATATAACTATTAATGTAGCAGCAAGTATTACTGATGATCACTATGTAACGGTAATGCCAAATAGAAATAATGGAGGCTATAAAGAAGTACAACTAGTTAATCAAAACAAGTTAAATAACTATATGAACTCTGGTAAGTTAAAGCCTACCACTAAATACCCTGTATACGTAAAAACATCTGAGACAGCTATACAAGTTTACCCCACGAGTATAATTACTGGTGTTGTATGTAATTACATAGCCAAACCAGCAGATCCTAAATGGACTTACGTAGTGATAAACGAAAAAGCATTGTATAATGCATCTGATGCAGGATTACAGAATTTCCAACTTCACGAATCCGAGGAGAGTACATTGACAAACAAAATACTAGAGCTAGCTGGTGTTGTATTAAACAAGCCAGGTCTTTCTGAGGTTATACTTAGAAATGAGCAAATAAAAGAAGCAAAAGAAAATAGATAATTATGGGGTTATTAGACGGGACTACACAGAACGCTTACCATACAAGCACAGATAAAGGTAACTACCAGTTTGTATCACTTGATGATATTATAGGTTCATTCCTAGCTGTATACGTTGGAGAGAATAAAATAATTAATAAAGTCAGTAGAGCTGATGTACAGTTCCATGGTATGAGAGCAATACAAGAATTGTCATACGATGTTCTTCGTTCTCACAAAGCTTATGAGATAGAAGTACCTAGTACTTTAGTTATGTACCTACCTCAAGATTACGTTAACTATACTAAAATAGTTAGAGTAGATTCTAATGGTATTGAGAAGCCTTTATATCCTACAGGTAGGACATCAAATCCATTTCCTATAGATCAAGATACTGACGGAGTGTATCAATTTGATAGTGGTAACCTTAAAGTTCAAGGTACTGCTGAGACAGCTTCTAACCCTCATACTTCAGATACACGTAACAGTTTTAGTACTATACCAACCTCCAACGCAAGTCAAGACTCAGACGATACAGATTACCTAAGATTCGATAATAGAGGTAGAAGGTATGGGTTAGACCCTCAACATGCCCAATCAAATGGTACGTTTTATATAGATAATTCAACTGGTTTTATTCACTTTGGTTCTGATTTAGCTGGGGAGACAATCACATTAAAATATATTAGCGATGGCTTAGGTACTGATGGTGAAATGTTAGTTCATAAATTCGCTGAAGAAGCTGTATACAAACATATTATGTATGGGTTAATATCTGGTAGATCAGGTATACCTGAATATGTAATACAAAGATACAAGAAAGAAAAGTTTGCAGAAACTAGGAAAGCTAAGATTAGACTTTCTAATATAAAAATGGAAGAGTTCACTCAAGTATTGAGAGGTCTTAGTAAACCAATTAAGTAGTAGTTTATGTCAGAAATAAAACACACATTTCAAGCTGGTAGAATGAACAAAGATCTCGACGAGAGATTAGTTCCTCAAGGCGAGTATAGAGATGCTTTAAATATAGAGGTTAGAACTTCAGATGATAGCGACGCTGGTACTGTACAGACACTGTATGGTAATAAAGAGAGGTTGAGTTATAATACTAGTACATATCCAGTAGAACCTACTACGGATTGGCTTGGTAGAAATAGTAGCTTTGTTGGGTCTATAGCTGATGGTAAGAACGATGAAGCTTACTTCTTTGTAGCAGCACCTAAAGTGGACGAAAGCCACTGGCATTTTTGGAACAACGAGTATAACATGGTTAACCTACCTACAGACTTGAAGATCTACAAAGACATGATTATCATGTATGATAATACTACTAAAGATATAAAACCAGTCTTAACTGATATTTTTAGATTAGAGGCTCCACAAAACAAAGTATTGTCTGGGGGTGATACAAATTCCCATCTAAGTGATACGGTAGCTTATGAGCACGTACGCATACAAAAAAGCGTTGGTAAATACTTAAGACCTGGAATGCGGGTACATTTACATTATAGTTCAGTGATTCCAACTCCTGGTGTATATAGCGAGTATGGTGCTAGTGTACCTAATTTTACATCTGAATTAGATAATGGGGGTGATAATAGTTTTGTAATCAGAGAGATTGAACTCATCAAAGCAACTGGAACCACCACTGAGAGTTATAAAGTGTTTTTTACTACTATGATTAAAGGTGCTTTACCATATGTTGGGTTAAGCCAAATCACTTGGGTATTCGAGGCTGATAGCGTGTTATGCTTCACTGAGAAGAGTAAGTCATTATCGTATGATGCATACAGTAATCAAGCAGTTGAGAACAGTAATATTGGAAATTTAATAACAGGTATAAACATCATAGATAACTTACTTTTTTGGGTTGATAATAAGTCAGAACCTAAAAAAATTAATATAGATAGGTGTAAGGCTGGTACTGAGTTTGATCAGCACACTAAATTAATGGTGTCAGATCCCTCCGATCCAAATAAGTTAATAGACATATCTTTAATAGACCCAGGTACTGATAGCGGTTTAAAAGAAGAACATATAACAGTTATAAGAAGAGCGCCTAGAACAGCTCCTAAGCTAGTCATGTCAGAACTACAGGGTGGTGGTGAGCAAGTACCAGGTTTAATAGATCATATATTTTTAACAGCTAATGGTGATAATGTTGATGTTGGCTTGGAAATAGATGTTGTTGTAAGTAATTTGGCTGGTGAGAATTTCGATTATAATCTTTCTGAAGAGATTCTTAATGTTTCGTTTCAATATAACGTAGGTGATGAGTTGATATTAAAATGTAACGGCTCAGATGGTTTAGAGTTACAAATAGTAGCCACAGTGATGGATACCAAATGGACTACATCTACTGCAGCATTTATACCATTCCCTAGGTATGTACACACTTTGAAAATAGAATCATTATTAGGTGTTGCGACTGTTGAAGATAATATTTGGACTACTAGTTTGAATTCTAAAGCCCAACCGTTGTTTGAATTAAATATGGGTAGGTTCTCTTATAGGTATAAATTCCAAGATAACGAATACTCTTCTTTTGCACCGTGGTCTGAGTTAGCTTTTTTACCCGGAGAGTTTGATTACTCACCCAAAAAGGGTCACAATCTAGGTATGATTAATACTATTAGAAGTTTAAAAATAACAAACTTTATAGTTAACGATAATCAAAGACCTGATGATGTAGTAGAGATCGACATACTATACAAGGATACTGTGTCTCCTAATGTTAAAGTTGTTAAATCTGTCAAGAGAGGTTTAAGTCCTGAGTGGAATGACCAATCCAAAGCTAGCTCAGGTGTTGTTGATATATCATCAGAGATGATGAGTAGAACATTAGAATCTTCACAGATACTAAGAGCGTGGGATAACGTACCTAGAGTAGCAAGAGCTCAGGAGGTCACGGGTAATAGAATATTGTACGGTAACTATCTACAGAATTATGATATTAATACAGATGTGTTAGTTAAACAAGTTCTTTCTAGTTCAATCCACCCGTCAAAAGCTACTGAGGATACTAGGTTTATGCCTGCTAAATCTTTGAAATCAGTTAGAAAATACCAGATAGGTGTTGTTTTCGGAGATAAATATGGTAGGGAAACTCCTGTTATGGGTGTTGGTGGGCAGGTTTCTAATGGTTCCATTACACCTTCTGCTGTTAGTGTAGACAAAAGTAAGTCAGATGCAGTTAATAAGTTGCAAGCTAGTTTATCCTTTGGTAAAGGCGATCCAAGTAATTGGATGGAGTATTACAAGTATTACGTAAAAGAAACCTCTAATGAGTATTACAACTTGGTTTTGCATAGGTGGTACAACGCTGAAGATGGTAATGTATGGCTAGCATTTGCTTCCGCTGACAGGAATAAACTAGACATTGAAACATACATAACACTTAAGAATGAACATGGTTCTGATATACCAGTGAAAGATGAAGCTAGGTATAAAGTGTTGGCTATAGAGAACGAGGCGCCTGATTTTATAAAGACAATACCAACTATTATTAATGACGAAGCGCTAGATTATAATACATCTGGTAGTAGTGAAATTGGTAAAAGTCTCACACTTGTTGCTGATAATGTAACTGCCTTCGATAACGTTAAAATAAAAGGTACGGCTTATGCCAGAACTAAAGTAGTAGTTACAGGCACTGAGGAAACTATAAGATTCTCTAAGTGGGTTCGTGTGGCTAAGATTAACGATGACCGCATTACACTTTCAGAACCTATAGGTGAATCCGCTAATATACTTAATATTACAGGTTTATCTGAAGCTGTGTTAGATTGGTTCGTAGAGATAAAAGATGAAATCGTAGAGAACTCACCTGAATTTGATGGTAGATTTTTTGTTAAAATACTTAAAGATGGTATTATAGACGCTAATGTAGCAAAAGAAGAAGAAGGTGGTAATCATTATGAAATTCTAAAAGTTGTACCTATTAGGCAACTATACACCTTAGACACTGATGGTAACCCAGCCAATAGTAACGCTACTTACAAAGGAGACTACACCAACTTATTAGAAGGTGACGAAATCCCCGCAGTTTCCACTTCTTTGGAGTACGGTGGTGCGAACTTTACTGGTGAAGCTTGGGATTATGATAATGTCGATGGAATCGATTCTGAATCACTTCTAAATGTATTTATCCAAGGTTATGGCGATGATAACGCTTGCGGTATAAGTGATGAGATGGAAAGTTTTTGGCAACAACTTATGCACGGAACTTCAGCCAACAATAGTACTAACGACACTTCTGGTGGTTGGTTTATAGATCAAGCTCACATAGCTATAGATGAATATCCTAACGGTCTTGCTGGGGCAGGACCATCAAGCGCAGACTATGATAATGCAGCAATGGGTGGTTTACAAAACCACGCTAATTTTTCTGTGTTAAACCTTGGGAGTGTATCATACGAAGGACAGGTTATGACTGGACCCACATTGGATTTCTACAATACAATTCAAGAGGCTGGCACGTTCTTCAAGTTTGCTTCAGATCCAAGTAATACTTTGTATAAAACAATTGATGCATCCCCGATTTCTTACAAAAAGAATTGGAGCAAGACAAAAACCTTCTTCTGCAGGGATTGCACAAATGAAGATGCTTGCCATCGAGCTACATTTTCATTTAGTTTCAAAAATGCTATAACCTTAGGCCCAATGGATACTGATATGTGGGATCCAAGAAGCGCGCTGAGTCACGATGGTAGGTCGCAGACTAATATATTAATCCTTAAACCAATATTCAATAACGAGGGTACAATTGTAAACTTCAATGATGGTAATGCTGTGTGGGAGACAGAACCTAAAGATAATGTGGATTCTGACTTATACTACGAAGCGACTAGTGCTTTACCTATAAAGTTGAATAAAAGCAATGTAGATTCTTTTTGTCCTATAGGATCAAGTATCGAAGTTCATAGACCTGAAGCGGTAGCAAACCCAATATGGCTGGGAAGTACCATTTTTAATGCTGGTGGGTTAACTACACTTACAAATTATAGAAATATTATTAGTACTAATACTCCATCTACATCTAGCCCTTACTGGAGGAAAATATTTCTAAACGATGTCTTAAGGTTTACCCATAAAGATGGTATGAAGACCGAGGGAGCGGTAATAGATCACATGGCACCCTTGACGGTATCGCAAAATACCTCGGAAAAACAAGCAACTACCTTATACACTGGTGCAGGTGTGGCTAACCAATCGGAGGTAATAGCAACATACAAATCCTCAGCGAAACACACGATCAATTGCACTGTTACACTAAACATCCAAGAAGCTGCCACCGTTGTACCTGACTTCGGAGAGGAGTGGTTAGCTATAAATAATCCTTTGTCTAACTTCGATGGTGTGGTTGCTAAAAGATTGCAAAATAATAATGTTGATGATACAGGCGGTGTCACTGGTTTTATAATGCTTAACCATGATTTGTCTCCAAATTTTACAACAGGTGAAAATTTAAACAATGCTAACTACTACACTTCAAGCCCTGCTGCATCTGTATATGCAAGGACGTGGACAGAATGGACAAATCTACTTGAACTCAGTAGTTTAGAACTACCAACGATGGATGAATTGGCTGTTTTAGGGGAGGAATTGTATTATCCAGACACGAGTCCTATTTTTGATTTTCTCTTTCCGCTTTACAACCAAGGAGTTGGGGTATACAACAAACACTGGGCAGCGCTACCAGTAGATTCAGAATTAACAAATACTAATTCCTACTCCTTCTTCCACACCGAATCTTCTTTCACTCCTTATACTTCAGATCTTAGAGCTAGAGCTATACAAAGGTTTGATGTACCTGCAATAGATCCAAACGCAACAGCATCTAACATGCTTAACTTATCTGTAACAGATCCAAATTCAATTCCAAGTGGCTTTGCTATGTATAATAACGAAGGAGAGCACCATAGTGCTTGGCAACCTATAGAGGCTGTGAACGCAACAACTGGTGTTGCTTATAAGCTACCTATAGGTATTGTTGTTAAAGAAATAGACACGGCAAGTGGTGGATTACTATATGAAATGATAGGTGACACTCTTAGTTTAGGTATAGCGGCGGGTGTTTATAATATAACATTCCAGGAGATTACTGGCTACTACCTACTTGATGATAAAGTATACAAAAATAATGTCACCTTACCATGGTTTAATTGTTACTCGTTTGGTAATGGACTAGAGTCTAACAGAGTTGGAGATGATTTTAATGCTCCACAGATAGGTAATGGGGTTAATGTTTCTACTACATTAGATAGCTACAGCGAAGAACGTAGAGGTAGTAGTATGATATACTCGGGTATATATAACTCTACTAGTGGTGTAAACAACCTTAACGAGTTTAATATGGCCGAGAAGATAACTAAAGATCTCAACCCTTCTTACGGCTCTATACAGGTATTAAAAACTAGAGACACTAATGTATTAGCTTTCTCTGAAGATAAGGTATTTAAAGTTTTAGCAAATAAAGATGCTTTATATAACGCTGACGGTAGTGTAAACTTAATAGCTTCAGATAGAGTGCTAGGTAGTGCTAACACCTTTGCTGGTGATTTTGGAATATCGTCAAACCCAGAATCTTTAGCGGTTGATGGTGGTAGAATATACTTTACTGATAAGCAAAGAAAAAAAGTACTTAGGTTATCTCAAGATGGTTTAACGCCTATATCAGATATTGGTATGAGTTCATACTTTAGAGATAAATTAAATGAACCAGGGGTTGGTAATAGACAGGAGTTAGTTGGTAGTTTTGATAAAGTTAAAGGTGAGTATAACTTATCTATTAGGTCTATACCAAGTGGTTCGACTATTATAAACCCCCAGTTAGACTTAATAAATTCTACTACTATTTCTTTTAGTGAAAAATCCAAGGGCTGGTCTAGCTTTAAGTCTTTCATACCGGAGGTTGGGTTATCCATTAATAATGAATATATCACTGGTATTAATGCTAGCTTGTGGGCACATCATGATAGTTCAACCGATGCGAATACGTTTTACGGTGGGGCTCTAGTTCCTTCTACTATAGATATTTTGTTCAATGAAAGCCCAGGAGACGTCAAGAGTTTCTTAACAATGAACTACGAAGGTTCACAAGCTAAAGTTGATTCATTTAAGTCTATAAGTTTGGATGGTATAGATTATAATGATGGAGAGTACTACAACTTAACCGACAAAACTGGGTGGTCTGTAGAGTCGTTCAACACCGATTTACAAGAAGGTAAAGTGCTAAATTTCAAAAGTAAGGAAGGAAAATGGTTTAACAATATATCTGGAGTTGAGGTAACTAAAGCAAAACTAAACCTTAGCGAGTTATCAGTTCAAGGTATTGGAGTGTTAGCATCTACAACATCACCACTTGTTGGTTCAGTTGATTTAATAATAAGAGAAAATAACGACTAATATGGCTTTAGTAAATTGTATAATAGTACCAGATAGCGTGACTAATGTTGTAGCTGGTTCATTCAACATAAGTAGTAAAGAGTTATTTATAACTCCGGTTGATGGGTTTTTTGTATCAGCCGCAGATTTTACTGATAATACGTTTGAGTCTTTCGGGGATGATGTTAATGGTATTATACTATTTGATTCTGGTAGTGGTAATAAATTAAAACTAGAAAACACAACGGAGGCTTACCGCAGTGATAATAAAGTGAAAATTACTGTTAATTTCTACAGTGAATTCTCTATAGATCAAGAAACTCTATTACTAATAGATGTAGATGGTGAAGCTCAAAGTTCTCTTAGTACGCAAGTTATTATACACTTACTTGAAGGTGTATCAGCTAACGACTTTGGATCTATAACTGTAACGCCTAACACAGATATAAGTGTAACTCATTCATCTGGTTTGTCCTCAGTACCTGGTTCTTGGTATAATGGATATACTAGGCACACATTTGAGCTCTCTAGTCTACACGCGGTAGAAGTTAAAATTGCTACTATAGTTTTTAAATCCGTTCAAGGTGAAAACTTGAATGACAACCTTTTAAACGTTCTGCAGCCACTAGCAACAAGTTCATTGAGCACTGGCCAGTGGGGTTATGGAGATTGGAGCGCTATAAATGATCCAGGTTTTAGGCTCGTGTATGCAAGTGGTGTAGGTCCTAATGATGTATCTGCTGTAACGAGTAGCGGTGTTAAAATTATAGAGAAGCATTTTGATTTATACTACACGCCAGTAGGTCCTAGCTTAACATACCCGAACCCCTCACTTTCGGAACATCCAGGTGATAATTACATAATGTTCTCGATGGTAGAGCTAGCTCAATTTGGTTTACCACCAGCTGCGAAAAAAATAAATAGAATAGAAACAAGCTTAGCGGACCTGCCTAATGGTAGTTTTAATGTAATACCACCTAGTGGTATTGGAAAAAAGTCCCCACCAATAGTCAAGGTTTACGGGAACCCAGGGGCGATCTTTCAAGTAACGTTTAGACAATCGAATGTAATAGCTGGAGGTAGTATAAGTAAATCAGCAGATCCTACAGTAGGTGGAAATTTCAATGGCATTGTACCTGACATGCCTGTTGGTTTCGTTACTATACCAAGCTCAGGTTTTTTCGCGTTTAAGCTACCGCCGGTACCTGCTAAAGTTGCGTTACCTGCAGATCCATCAGGTTGGACAGAGTTTGAAATGACAGTGGAAGCTGGACCAATGACAGCTATATTTGACAGCACTGTAAGTGTGGGTGGTTCTATTGTAAAACCTGGTTTAACAAACTCCTCTGTTACAAATATATTCTACCAGTATCCTAATGTTAATATAGAATTTAAAACAACAATAACTGGTCTTGGTGCTTACGAAGATGGATTTAACAATGTTTTTGGATTTGGTGGATTAGGCTTGAGTAAATTTGGTGTGGCAAATAAACCACCAACAATAGATCCGAACAAGCCATTATTATCAGCCAATACTAGGCGTTTTGAAATTAGACTGTTTAAAAGCGGAGACTTTGTCATAAGTAATCAACCTGTTGCATCTATGTTTATTCCTGGTATTCTAAATAATAAAGATGTCGTAAGCTTCTCTAACCTTAGAGCTAAAATTGGTAATGGGTTAAAGGACACCGACACAGATTACGCAACGATAACTGGTAGTATTAATTGTGCAAGCTTTGGTCGACAAGATCAAGAGTATACTATTGACCTTACTGAAGTACTAACACACTCTTAACAATATACACTATGCCAGATATAACTTTAACATTTTCAGGGGACATAAATACCTCTATACAAGTGGGTGACACTTTATACTATTGTAGCCTAACTGAAGTAGCTGAATTTAATACCTCAAATGAATCATCGTCAAGTAATGATAACATTACAGAAATAGGTGCTGTTAGTAGTATAAGTAAAACTAACGCTACTAGCACAGTAGTATGTACTGTACCTATAGTATTAAGTACTACAGAACCAGCAGCAGGTAGTTTTATACTATTCAGCAAGGATAATCGAGTGAATATGGCTTCACCATTAGGATACTATGCGCAAGTAAAGTTTAAAAACGATTCAACAGTAAAGGGCGAAATGTTCTCAGCAGCGTGCGAGATATTTGGTAGTAGTAAATAAAGCTTTATGACTGTGATTATATATGAGTAAATCACCTCAGCAACATTCGAGGAATATGAAGAATATATTAATAAAAATAAATAAGATATGAGTCTTTTAGCGTTAGGTATAGTAGGTGCCGCAACCAGCTTAATAGGTAGTGGTATAGGAGCAAGTAGAGCGGCACGAGCGCAAAGAAAAGCTGAAGCTGAAGAAAAGCAAAAGAGGGTGGAGATGGATAGACTGAAAGGTGTCTACGCGAGTTTAGATACTAGCAATCCTTTTCTTAACATGGAGAACACTATGGAGGACTTGACCGTCAACCAGAAGCAAGCTCAATTCCAAGTGCAGCAAAATCAACAAACTAGAGCTAACACTTTAAACAGTTTGAGAAGTGCAGCTGGCGGGTCTGGTGTAGCAGCATTAGCGCAACAGATGGCTCAGTCAGGTCAATTGTCAGCACAGCAAACATCAGCTAGTATTGGAGCGCAGGAATCGAACAACCAAAGAATGTCAGCACAACAAGCTTCAATGATACAAAATAAAGAAAGAATGGGTGAGGTAAAATCTAGAAATATGAAGAGAGATCAAGCAGGTACTCTACTAGGTATGTCACAGCAAGAGACAGCTGCAGCTAGAAATCAAGCTTCAATGGCTGAACAAGCTAAGTGGGGTGCTATCGCAGGTGGAGTAACAGGTGTAGCAAATGCAGCTACTTCATACGCAACAGCGGGTCTCAACCAGTAAAAACTAAATAAATTATGGCAGTAGATTCAACATTAATAACAGGTGCTTATAAAGCTAACAAACCGCAAGGTGTTGTTGGTAATAAAGAGATAGCGGATATAACCGGTTCGATTAACAAAGGACTAAACACTTACATGGCCGCTGTTAAAGCTAAACACACTGTGCGTAACGCAGAGTATGATAGTTTCTCAGAATCAGTGTTAGACAACTCAGATCTAGTTGGTGAGCAGTACGAGGCGTTATACGACGAGCTAGCACTAGGTAAAGAAGATTTTACTAACGCAGACAAGAAGAACAGAGATCTTCAAGTTAGAGATTTAAAAGCTATGGCTGGAGATTACGCTGACTACAAAGCCTTGAGAGAGGACATAGCAATTAACAAAGATGATTTATCACCAGCGTTTACTAACAGCCCAGAAGGAGAGATGTATTTAGGTATACTCAAAGGTGATGGTAAGAATTTAGTAAAGAAAAATGGTAGAATAGGTATTGAAGTAGAAGGTGAATGGAAATCTATATCAAGCATCAAGCAAAGCTTAGATGGTAATAAGATAGATACAGCATCTATAGATCAATTAGAGGCATTTAGAATTAAAACTCAAGCTGATGATAGTGATTTTGATTTCAATAAGACTAGGACTACTCTTATGAACTCTATGGTTTCAAAGGGTAAGTACAAGTCGTTAATCAATGATGAAATAATTCCTGGTAGAATATTTAGAAATGATTTAGTAGAGAGCTTAACAAGTAAAACTTACTCTGATTTAGGTATAACCGAAGAGGATTTAACAGAAGTTGAGGGTGTTGATATAAGTGATGGTATAGATGCTGAAGAAGCTGAGGCTATAGCCAAACACCTGGAAGAGGATGAAATTGAAATGAAAGAAGTTCTTGCTGATTACTATACAACCTACGTTGGTAACAACGGTAAAGGTAGTAGTGACAGTAGCGATTACGCAGATGATGAAACGATAGAAGGTGGGGGTGACGTTACATTGGAGGATGGAACGGAAGTATTTTCAAGTGATGAAATAGATACCATGTATGAGGATTATAAACAAAGTAATGTTGAGCAATCAACAGCTGCAACTAGTGCAAACGCAGAGGATAATGATATAGATGCTGACGGAGTCTATACACCTACCATGTAAATAGTGGGAGTGGTAAGGTAAATGCCTCTACTTTAAAGTAATAATAATAGTACACATTAACGGGTAACGAACGAAACAGTCATGATAGAATATAAGTTAGAGAGTGGTAAACTTGTAAAAGTTAAACCTGAACACGAACAACAATTCCTACAAAAATACCCGACAGCTACTTTAGTATCGGGAAACCAAGAAAGTCCTGCGGGAGGTGCACCGACGGGACAGGAAACTGCAGCACCAGTTCAAGAGGTGGTTCAACCTCAAAACAATACGGATTCAAATTTGGAAGTTGGTTCTTTGGGATCACTAAGTAAAGGTGTTGCTAACTCATATAGCGAGCTAGAGAATACCAATAGTAAATTAGAGAAGTTAAAGTCAGCCATGGGTGATGCCCAAGCTTTTAACAACGAGGTCTTATATAAGTCTCTATCTGAAGAGTATAATAATACTATATCAGTTAATGAAGACAACAGGGTTAAGTATAAAAATGTAGCTAAGCAATATAAGGATTTATATAGAGCTGAAGAAGCTAAGAAAGTAAAAGAGAATAAAGAAGCCACTGAAGAGGAGGCTAATAAATTGGGGCACGGGTTCCTATCCCCACTAATACATCTAGCTAGAGGTTTCACTAGTTTTGCTCAAGGTATTGGTAGTATCACTGAAGGTGTAGAGACTGGCGTATTGGAATGGTGGGACGAAGCTGATCTTGGTTTTTTAAAAGAACCAGGAGAGGAGTGGACAACAGAGAAGAGAAAGAAAGCTAGGTTAGCTGTCAAAGCTGAGAGATTAGCAACAGGATTAGTAGCTGCTGCTCAAGGACGGGGTAATCTCAGCTCTAACGCTTTATTCTCGTCAATAATGGCCGCACCAACTATGGCTGCTTTAGATGCTGAAATACCTGAGTTTGACACTAATATAACACAAGACTTTTCGAACGGAGACTATTTAAAAGCTGCTCATAGAACAGTTGATGGGTTTTTTGCTTCTGCTCCTTCATTTATTGCGGCAATGATACCTGGTGGTTTAGCACTTTTAGCAGCTTCAACAGCTGGTAATAAATATGAGGAAGAAGTGTTAGCTAACCCTGACATGGACACTGGCACTCTATTAGTAAATGCTACAGGTTCTGGTCTTATAGAAGCTGGCTTTGAATATGTAACCAGGGGTTTATTAAAGAAGACTGGTTTAATCCAAACAGGTGGAGTAGCCGCAGCTAGGGAGTATTTAGAGTACAGTAGTAAACACATACTTAAGAAGTTTGGTTTAGCTGGGTGGAGCATGGTTAAAGAAGGTAGTTCAGAGGCTGCAACGGAACTAACTAGTGCTTTATGGGATTCTATACCTAAAGATAAAGGTGGTCTGGGTAAGGAGATGGAGTTCAATGATGTATTCTACAGGATGAGCGATGCCTTTATTATAGGTTCATTCTCGGGTGGAGTATTTGAATCTGTCGGAGCTATGAATAGTGGTAGTTCCAAAAAGAATGCCGAAGCTGTTTTGATGTCTGAGGAGTTGAAGAGTGTCTTGAGTATTAGTAATAAAAAAATCAGTGAGCTAACTGCTGACTTAGACGAAGCAACACCGGAAGAGAAGGAACTTATACAGGAGCAGATCAAAGCTGAGGCTGAGAGAGTTAAATCAGTGCATGGTAGGAATTCTAAAATACTTAGCACTTTAAAAGGTAAAGCGCTTAGGGATTACGCTGACAACGTTGATAAAATAAACAGAGTTAAGAAAGCTCACAAAGAAGCAAAGACCGATACAGGTAAAGAGTTAGCACTTAATAAGTACAACCAACTAACAGAGGCTAACGATGTTATACTTAAAGAGTCTATACAAAGCTATACAGAAAACTCCGTATCTAATATGCAGGAGATGGCTAGTAAGCTAAGTGAATCTGGTGGACCATCAGGTACTATAACCACTAAGACTGCTTCTGAGATTGAAGCCATGGATATGGGATTCGATAAAGACGAGGATGGTAATACGGTACTAGACAAGGACGGTAATAAAGTAAAGAAGTCAACTATAGCCTCTAAGCAGTATGGTACTATAATACAACAGGCTGATGGTAGTTATGAGATAGTAATAAATAAAGACGTACCAGCTATAGGTGTTGCTGGGCATGAGTTTTTCCATGCTATATTATTCAATACATTGGGTAAGGACCCTAAAGTAGCTAAGGCTTTGCAAGAAGCTCTAGATGGACACGTGAATTCTTTAGGCGGTAATCAAACCGCTATGAGAGAGAGGTTGAATGAATCATACGAAGGTTCAGAAGACCTCAGTGAGGAAACTATAACTATAATGTCAGAGAGTATACTTAATGGATCTCTCGAATACAACGAAGGATTCTTCACTAAAATAGGTGATATACTTAGGAGGTTCTTACAGGGTAAAGGTATACCTGGTCAAGACATAAAGCTGGATACTGGTAAGGATGTATTTAATTTCATTAAAGATTTTGTCCACAGTGTAGAGACTGGTAAAGTTAATAAGGCTATAATAAAAGCTGGAGCAAAAGGAGCTGAAGGTAAATTAGTAGACAAAGCTAAAGCTGAAACTAAGACTGAAGCTAGTAATAAAGATAACAAAGATAGTAAAACTGAAACTAAAACTAAACACTCTAGATCTGACGCTAAAATACCTATCGATAAGCTAGGTAGGGTAGATAGTGATGGTAGTGATATGACTGAAGCGGGTATGGGTAACTTCCTATACCAAGCGGAGGCAGATCAAGTGGTTAGTAAAATAAAAGAAGAGGGATATTTAGATAACCTTATAGCTGCTCAATATAAAGTTAGACCAGTTCCTAGAGACTTCGTGCAAGATGTATTAGCAGAGTTAACACCGCACATTAAAGCTTTCAAGCCTGAGAACAATGATAGTTTATTCGGTTGGATACAAGGTCAAATATTTAACAAAGCCTCTCAAGTATATAACAACATATATAAAAACGTAGGTCCGGCTAAGACAGTGGATTTAGGTGGTTTAACTTCTGATGGAGCTCCTCTCGTACAAATAGAGGCTGATGTATCAGCTGATATGTTACGCATCGACGAGATAGGTCTAGATAGTACAGAATTAGAACAGAGGTCAAAGCTACGTCGTAGCATGAGACTTGATGGGAAGATGATGCAGACTGTTAAGGATGCTGTGATGAAAACGTTTGGTACAAAACTACCTGATGTAAACTCTAAGGACTTTAGGAAAGCTCTAGAGAAAGCGTTCAGGACAGAGTTGAAAAAACCTCTACAAGATTTAATGGGTACTAGGTCTGATTTTAATCTATTCCTAAAGAATCATTATAAGGCTATAATTAAAGCTTTACCTGTAGAGACTTTAGTTCAAATGGAGCGTAACTTAAAACCAGAACATAGGATATTTACAGAATCTAGGAGGATTACAAAGCCCACAGAGGTTGATAAATTAATTAGCCAAGATAAACTACCTAAAGATACTAGTAGAACCTCAGGACCTCAGTTACACACTAAGAAAGAGATGCCTAGTGTATCTAAAGTGATGGCATACTTCCGTGGTGAAAACATGGAAGAGACTTTAGGTTATAAAGTTGGTGGTTCTACCTTAGGTACCAGAAAAGATAAGTTAGCTATGGAGCTCGGGGTCGAACTAGCTTTCGATGCTACATCTGAAGTATTACAAGATCCGTCAGTTCAAGAGAAGAGACAGGGTATATTAGAACTTCAAGGTATAGAGCAGACTGATAATGAGTTAGCAATTATAGCTAAGCAAATTGATAGAGACCCTTCTATTAAGTTCAGCATGAGTGGTGCTAAAAAACCTGATGGGTATACTGGTACTATGTTTAAGAGTGATGCTAAGATTTTAGTAGCAGACATTAAGCAGTATGGATACGATTCAGTTGTAACAGATAGTGATGATAAAGAAACTAACAAACTAGTAGATGGTTATGAGAGCTTAAATATACCTCAGTTCACTGTTGATGCTGTGGTTAACTGGTTTGCAACTGGTAATGTGGAAACAGTTTCAGGTATAGGATTTAAAGCGGCTATTAAGAAACTTGCTACGAAGTTCCCTAAATACGCTAGTATAATAAATACTTACAATAAGGTTGGTAACTTAGTGAAGGCTAAGAATGATTTGAAGTTACTGAGTAGAGATGCTGGTGTGATAGCTAACGTCTTAGGCGAGGACATAATGAATGTTATTGGTTGGGAAATCCTAGGCTATAAGAATAGGATATTAGATCCAGCTAAGACCAAGACTGGTTCGCGACAAGTGAAAGTAAAAGATATGAATGATAGCGAGTTGTTAAAACTTGCTAATGCATTAAAGTTAAATATAAAAGAGTCAGCTAGTAGGGTTGATACGATTAAAACTATTAGTGAGAAGTTGAGTAAAGACTACGGGTCGTTATTTGTGAATATGCCAAATAAAAACCCAGCAAGGTTTGCATTGAAACAAATGACAAACAGAGAGATTATAATGATTGCTGGTATGTTTAAATCTCCTACCATCAAAGTTAAAGTGGAAGCCTTCCAGTTATCCATTGGTGCTGGGGTAGTAAAATACACAGCGGCTAAGAAAGGCTTAATAGAGGCAATAGAAAATCAGAGGACTAATGCAAGCTCTAAAGAGGTTAATACAATACTTGATGTTATAATTAAAACACCTAATTCTGGTGAGTTCTTTAGTAATTTAGAAACTCAAAAGAAAGACGTTAAAGGTAGGGAATCCAAACTACCTAAAGGTTTAAATTTGAGCGATGTTAATATAATGAACATTAACGCACCTGGTGTATTCAAGGATATTATAAAGATATTGAATAAGAGTGAATCAAGAGAGGTTAAACTTGAATTGCTAAAGAAGATACAACCTAAGATTGATGCGGCAAATAAAGCTAACATACTCTTAGCTAAGCACATAGCTACTACGATTATAGAGCTAGCGCATCAAGGAAAGATTAGTCCTATATCTGCTCTTCACTTACTTCAAAGCCAGACAAGTATAGTTAATGGATTCAGGGGTTTGTCTAGGTTAGACTTAATAGACGTTAGAGATGGGTCACAAAGTGTTAGCGAGAATCACTCAAGTTACAAGAGTGCATTAGATTACTATAAAAACAAGGGGTTATCTATAGCTGAAGCTAAGGTTGAAGCTCTTAAGAAGTTAGGCTTCAAAGGAGAACACTTAGGACCTAATAGTAATACTATGGTTGAGATAGCAAGTCTCATATTCAACCCAAAGGCTGATATAAATAAAGCACTTAATAAGGCTTTTAGAGGTCATACACAAATGCTCACATCTAAATATATAACAGATGTTATAGATGACAAGGGTGGTAGGACAAATGACACAGATTTTAATAGAGTTAAGTTTTTAGATAAGTCTGATGTAGGTAATATAGTATCTGCTGATAACAAGTCTTACATGGAAGTTTTAGCTAACCACGAGATTGGTATACTACTAGAAGATTCCTTTGTAGACAACAGTAAAGCTACGGAGCTTCAAGCTTTAAAGAACCAACCAGTGTCAGTTAAGTATTCTAAGTCTAATGGTATGTCTACGTTTGACTTTGACGAGACGTTAATAATTGATGGTAAGAATTTTGTTACGGCTACCAAAGACGGTAAAACTGTCAAGATAAAAAGCGAGGACTGGCCTATTAAAGGACCAACCTTAGCTAGTGAAGGTTACACCTTTGACTTCTCTGACTTTGCTAAAGTTCGTGGTGGTAAAGAAGGTCCGTTACTTCAGAAGATGAAGAATCAAATCAAGAAGTACGGTAACAAGAATGTATTTGTGCTGACGGCTAGACAACAAGATGCCGCTGGGCCAATACATAAATGGTTAAAAGCTCAAGGTATAAATATACCTATAGAGAATGTTACAGGTTTAGGTAAGAGTGAAGGCTCAGCTAAAGGAGAGTGGATGTTACAAAAGTTTGTCGAGGGTTACAATGACATGTACTTCGTAGATGATGCAATGTCCAACGTTGATGCTGTTAGGGAGGTTCTAGATGCTTTAGATATTAAATCTAAGGTAGTACAAGCTAAAATCAAGTTTAGTAAATCAGCTAGCCAAGACTTTAATAAAATACTTGAGAACTCTAAGGGAGTTAGGGCTGATGTTGAAATATCAAGTGCTGCTGCAAAACTAAAGGGTGCTAAAAAAGGTAGGTTTAATTTCTTTGTACCACCTTCAGCCGAAGACTTTGAGGGTTTAATATACTCCTTCCTAGGTAAAGGCAAGCAGGGTGAAGCTGATCTACTTTGGTTTAAGACTAACTTGTTTGATCCATTTGCTAGTGGTATTAGAGAAATGGATTCCATCAAGCAGACAATGACTGAGGAATACAAAGCTATTAAAAAGAGCTTCCCAACCACTATTAAAGGATTAAACAAAAAAATCGCTGGCACTGACTTCACTTTAGATAATGCTATTAGAGTTTACTTATGGAAAGAAGCTGGCTTTGAAATTCCTGGTTTATCAGATAAGGAGATTAACACCTTATGGAGTGCTATTAAAGCTGATGCAACTAATGAAGCTTTCGCTAATGCATTGAGTGCAATATCTAGATCTGTGGATGGTTATACTAAACCTAGCGAGTTTTGGGTTGCTGAAACTATAGCATCTGACTTAGCTAACATTGTTAATAAAGTTAACAGATCACAGTATCTATCTGAGTGGATTGATAACAAGAATATGGTATTCTCTAAAGATAATCTCAATAAGATAGAAGCTATATATGGTACTAACTTTAGAGAGGCATTAGAGAATATATTATTTAGAATGGAGAGTGGTACTAACCGCCCTGCAGGTCAAGATAAAGTTGTTAATAAGTTTCTAAACTGGATAAATGGATCTGTTGGTGCTGTAATGTTTTTCAATACTAGATCAGCTGTCTTACAGACTCTATCAACGGTAAACTTCTTAAACTTCGAAGAGAACAATATACTTGCAGCGGCAAAAGCCTTTGCTAATCAAAAGCAATTCTGGTCAGATTTTGCAATGATATATAATTCTGACATGTTAAAGCAGAGACGTGCTGGATTGAAGATAGATGTATCAGCATCGGAACTTACAGATGCGTTCTCTAAAGGAAAAAGTAGACCAGAGGCTATTATAGCTTATCTATTACAGATTGGTTTCACTCCGACTCAGATCGCAGATAGTTTTGCTATTTCAATGGGTGGTTCTACATTCTATAGGAATAACATAAACAGGTATTTAAAAGATATGTCTCAAGCTGAGGCTGAGAGTCAAGCATTCTTAGATTTCCAGGAGATAGCAGAGAAAACTCAACAATCTTCTAGACCAGATTTCATCTCTCAGCAACAATCTGGAACTTTAGGTCGTATCATACTTGCGTGGGCAAATACACCAATGCAGATGACTAGGTTAACTAAGAAAGCTCTATCTGACCTAGTAAATGGTAGGGGTAGCGTTAAAGCTAACGTGTCTAAGATATTATACTATGGTATGGTACAGAACTTTATATTTGGATCTCTTCAAACTGGCTTAGCCTTTCTTGCGTTTGGCGATGAGGAAGACGAAGAGAAAACTCAGACTAAAGAGATAAGAGTAGCTAATGGTATGTTAGATACTTTACTTAGAGGTACCGGCGTTTACGGTGCGGCTGTATCTACTGTAAAGAATGTTGTCCTTAAGTGGAGAGAAGAGAGTGCTAAAGGTTATGGTAAAAAAGACTGGAGTAGACTAGTACAGGAGATAGTTAACTTATCACCACCTATTGGAACTAAGATACGTAAGATCATGAGTGCCGTTAAAACTTATGATTACAATGATGACGTAATAAAGAAGATGGGCCCTGGTATAAACAATCCAGCTTGGAGTGTGTTTGGTAACGTAGTTGAAGCTGTGACTAATGCTCCGGTAGCTAGGTTGATAAACAAAGCAAATAATATCAGACAAGTGTTAACCGATAATATGGATATGTGGCAAAGAGCTGCTATACTAATGGGTTGGAGCACTTGGTCCGTAGGTGTTGAGGATCAAGAAGTTGTCGATGCTAAAGCTGATGTTAAGGCTGACAGAAAAAAAGCCTCAAAAGAGAAGTCGAAACAAAAAAAGGCTGACAACAAAAAGAAAGAAACTAAAGCTAGAACCGTTAGGTGCTCTGGTATTAAATCTAGTGGTAGTAGGTGTAGTATACAAGTAGAGACGAATGCAAAGTCTGCTAAGTGTACCTACCATAAATCTTACAAACCAAATGAAGGTAGTGATAGAGATAAAGATGGCATCAAAGAATATCAATGTAAATCTAAAACTGGTTCAGGTAAGAGATGTAAAAATAGGACAGAAAATAAAAGCAAGAAATGTTATGCGCACCAATAAAGTTAACTGTTGTTGTAAATATGTAATATTCTAAGTATAGATAGTAAATAAATTTTAAGTAAATAATTATGGGAATAAATTCAACAGAAGTTGCTTACAACTTCGGACAATTAGGTAGTATGTTTTTAGACGAAGCTGCAGCGGCAAGCCCTCCAAAAGGGATGGTCTTCATAGCTATAACTTGTTTAACGGATGTTACATTTGATACCACAGGTGGTTTGCTAGCGGATACCACAAATACAGCAAATGGTCTTGAATATGTGGGTACTGATGTAGCAGCACATGACGTTGCTGATGGTAGTGAAACAGCAGAATCTGGTTCAGTTGGCAAGTTTGTTGACGTGGATAATACATTTCCAAAAGGAATTACTATTTATGGTAGATGGACTGAGATTGATTTAGCATCAGGAACCGTGGTTGCTTATTTAGGTCAATAATGTTAGGGTTAGGAGGAGTTGTTGGATCAGGATTCGTTAATACTTTATCCGTGGTAATTAGTGGACTTAAAATGTGGCTTGGATTTAAAGCGAGTGAACCATTAGGGAGTGAGTTAGTGGTTAATGGTGATTTTGCTACAGGCAGTTTATTTCCTTGGGCTAAAAGCGCTAACGGTACAGGCTCTATAACAGTAGTTTCAACAGATGTTGGTTACGGTGTCAGAATACAGAATACGGTGGCTAATGGAAGTGCAGCCAACCTTAATGTTACTAATACATTAACAAGTGGTGTTAGTTACGAGTTGACGTATAGAATAGTCGAGAATAATCAAGGTCGTATATACATATATAATTCTGTTCTTAGTGCGAATCTCCCTCAAACCGTAGGTACTCATACTGTTCGATTCGTAGCTACTTCGACAACTACAACTCTTGTATTCAATAGGGTTGGAAACGAGGTTGTTGATATAACTATTACAGACATATCTCTAAAA
>TARA_R110000824_G_scaffold211072_1_pt1 | contig 22288 bp, 19 predicted proteins | sample TARA_R110000824 | Tara Oceans TARA_R110000824 (sample SAMEA4397747) | marine metagenome | biome: Polar Biome; feature: [MES] marine water layer (ENVO:01000295) within the mesopelagic zone...; material: water (ENVO:00002006), including particulate matter (ENVO:01000060) such...
CTGATCCGGCACAATATTTTTGAGCGCGAAGGCACAACCTTGTTCACTCGCGCGCCGATCAGCTTCACTCTGGCGGCTCTGGGCGGTGAAATCACTATTCCCGGCCTCGACGGTGAAAAGCATGCTATCCGTATTCCGGCGGGAATCCAGAGCGGCAAGCAGATCCACCAGCGCGGCGCCGGCATGCCGGTCCTGCGGGGGCGTGGCAATGGCGATATGGTCGTGCAGATAGAGGTCGAAACGCCGACCAGACTCTCCAAGCAGCAGCGGCAGATCCTGCGCGATTTTCAGGCGACTGAAACCGGCGATGAAACGCCCAATTCAACCGGCTTTTTCGGTAAATTGAAAGATGCCTGGGAAGATTTGACCGAGTAAGGTCGCGCTGTTTGCGGCGGCTCTGCAAGCCCACCCGGAATGCGGGTGCAGCTCGGCCAATTCAGTTGTTCTTGGCCTCACCTGTACCGCAAGGCACAGTTCGGGTACTTGTGACAAAAGCTGGGCCGTCGGACATCGCTTGCGATAGAACAGTCACTGCAACCAGCATAATGCTCGCGGGATGCCGTGACGCAGGCTTAGGGAGCGGTAACCGAAGAGAAAATTTTGCGGGTTTGTTGAACTATGGCCCCGGCATTTTCGAATCCGCGCCGGGTGAGCGATAAATTGTCGCGCGCGATATCGAAGCCTTGTTCCTCTTTCAGATCATAAGCACAAATAACATCGTCATCCAAAAGAACATTCAAATATCGCAAAACCGAAGTTTCGTTTAGTTCCAGATGTTCGGCAATCTTATCTGTGTTGATAGGAAGGTCGTTTATTTCATGACTATATAATAGCAATATTATGTCCCAAAACTTATTGGTGAAATATTGTTCGTTAAACAACGTGCTGCGATTTTTTCTGACCGACACTATTTCATCAATATCAATTTTCATATTGGTGCAAATGGTCGGAAAAATTCGTTCTATTTCAGATAACATGTTTTGGGTTCTTTTTAAATTAATCTACTAGTTGAATGTTTTCTTACAGACAGCGCGCGGATAAAACACGTCACGCTCCCACGTGACACGCTCCAGATTTTTTCAAAGGCGCTTGTTCCACTCGATTCACCGGCTTCCGGGAGGCGTGGCATTTTTGTCCTATTTTATCTCGACGGCTTATCTATAGTAATATTGTCGTTATAATATTTTTGAGGGTTCACTGACCGGATTACAGGTCATTCTTGAAAATTATCGCGGCTAGAAAAGTGTAGCGAGAGTATGGTCTATAAATACAGCCCGCTCCGGGAGGGGTTTTCAGTTGCTTCGCAACTGAATGAATTATCTCATCAACTGATGGCTCAGGGCGTCAAGGCTTTGTCCTACCATATCACACCGCCATTTTATTCGCAGGTGTCGAAACGTTCTTCGGTATTCCATTTCGGATATCCGGAGGAAATAGTTGCTACATATCTGGATCCGGAGGTCTTCGAATCTGACCCCTTCCCCGACCATGTTATGGCGGTTGGCCATGCGGTGACATGGCAACAGGCTGTCTGCGATCAAAAACTGACAAAAAAGCATTTGGATTTCTTGAAAAAAGCAAACGATCTCGGGTTTATCGACGGAATTGCCGTCCCGCTATTCGGTCCGAACAGCAGAAATTCCTATTTTTCGATGAATTTTGAACGAAATATGACGATCGAGGATGAGACAATCATCGGGCCACTGGTCGGTATTGCACAATCTTGCCACCGGAGAATATGTGCGATCATAAATCAGAGCAGTGAAGAAGAACCGCCACTTTCTGAACGGGAAAGTCAGGTATTATATTGGATATCCCGCGGTAAATCGAATTCAGATATGGCGATCATATTGGATATTTCGCAAGCGACAGTGGATTCCTATATTCGGCGCCTGTTTAAAAAACTTCAGGTCAATGACCGCATCTCTGCGGTAATCGTTGGTCTGAGCAATTCGCTGATAAAATTAATGTAATTCCTGGCTCCGATGGGTTGAGCCGAGCACCGGATTTGTCTCTATCTAAAGCAAGCACAGTGTCCGCTCGACGGCCCATCCGCCTGTCGACGTCCGTGCTTATATCATCTGGTTTGCAGAGTGGGATAGCGGGTCGGGAATGGACCAGCAAACCCGACCCGCTGGACAGATGTTCGAGGCTTAGATCATCACTGCATCAGGCAAGACCGGGCGGGAACAAGGCCAATCCGAATGAGAATATATCTGCTCAATCATCAATCCATTCTATCAACGGCCGGAATTGCGATCGATTAACCGGTGGCATCCGAGTTATTTCAATAAGTCCCCGAAAGTTGGACGATCGGATGTCTGGGGAGAGATTTATAGTCTGTAGGCTCGGCTGCTTTTGCGGCTTCAGGCCGTCGGCGCGCTGCGGATTTTTCAGATTGATCAGGGGGGCGGAATGCCGACCCCTTAAATTTTATGGGTTGCGACCGTCAGTAGCTGGGTTCGCATCGTGAAAGAATTGCGGTCGATGACCGGCAAATTCGGTCCGAATTCTGAGGAAACGAGGTGAAGCGATGGTCGCAAATGTGATGATGCAACGTCTGTTCGAAATTCACAAAGAGTTTTGGACCTTCAATGCCGACCGCGACCCCATGACGAGGGAGTTGATCGCTCGGCAGCAAATCAAGCTCATTGGAGATGTGTCCCGGATCATCGCAATCGTTATGATCCCGGTCGCAATCTATATGATGTTTAATTTGTATATTCATGCCAGCGCACCGTTCATTGCCGCCGGCCTCTTTGGAATGGCGGTCATCATAGCCCTTTCAGTCAAAAACTTTCGTCGCCAAACTCGGCAGCGGTTTGATATCGAATATTTCTATTCTTTGCGGCGCACACTTTGCTTGGAAAGTATTATCGTGGCGTTGGCGTTGAACCTGAGTCTCGCCTTTCCTTTGGCTTTCGGGCAGATTTTACTGGACGAAAGTAGCGTGATCCTGATCCTGGGGAGTATCGTCATTGGTGGCTTTACCTACGGCAGCATCCCGCGCGCGCAGACTTTTTCTATCGTAATTCCGACCATGTTACTGGCGATCGCGTTTTTCTCCGTCAAAGGTCTCGCGGCGGTACAATCGGTTTCGCTATTGGTCTTTTTCGCCATTTGTATTGATTCGATATATCGCCTGTTTTTTTTCAATTTTGCCAAACGCCATATTTATGCAGCCAAGCAAAAAGATGCGGCTGAAACCGTCAAACTTTTGCTCAATGACTATGCCGAACAAAGTTCGGATTGGTTGTGGGAAACCGACGAAGACCATCGGATCGTCCGAGCATCAGACCGCTTTGCAACGGCTGCTGGTAAGACAACTGGAAGTCTGAACGGCAAGCATATTGTCGACCTGTTTAACGATGGCGATGAACGTCATTCCTTGCTGCAGCGGATCGGTCAGGGAAAGCCTATTCGGGATCTGGTGCTTCCCATATCGGTCGATGGCAAGGAACGGTGGTGGAGAATCTCCTGCCGCCCCATGAATGCATCGGTCGGGCCGTCCAAGGCGCTCCGAGGCGCTGCTACAGATATAACAATCGAAAAACAGGCGAAAGATCAGGTGGCCCGTTTGGCCCATTATGACAGCCTGACCAATCTACCCAATCGGGAATTATTCAATCAGTCTCTGGAACGCGCCCTCGTGCGACTGAAGGCCGATCAAAATCTTGCGGTGTTTTATGTGGATATTGATCGTTTCAAGGCGATCAATGACACTATGGGGCACAGTGCTGGTGATCGGGTGTTACAAGAAGTCGGAAGTCGATTGGCGGCGGCTACAGGCGAAGAAGATATTGTCGCTCGGTTAAGCGGGGATGAATTCGCGATATGCCTGACCCGCGTGGAAAACACCGGGGATTTGGCAGCTATAGCATCCGGTATCGTGGAAAATGTGTCGGAACCATATATGGTTGATGGCCATAAGATTACTTCAGGAATAAGCATTGGGATTGCTGTATCGACCGATAAATCCGACACTTCCGAAGCTCTTCTCCAAAATGCGGACATAGCATTGTACAAGTCCAAAAAGCGAGGCCGGGGACGTGTGACCGTCTTTGAACCCTATATGCTACAAGCGCTGCAAGACCGTCGAGCGATGGAACTTGATCTGCAAGCAGCATTGAAGCGCGACGAACTTGAGCTCCATTATCAACCGGTATTGGATATCGAAACCGAAGAGCGGCTCGGCTACGAAGCGCTCATTCGTTGGAATCATCCCACCAAGGGTATGGTAATGCCCAATGACTTTATACCGATTGCCGAAGCAACCGGATTGATAATTCAATTGGGTGAATGGGTAATCCGAACCGCTCTGCACGAACTGAAAAACTGGCCAGAACATCTAAATGTTTCGGTCAACTTGTCTCCGGCGCAAATGCGAAGCCCCAATCTATTGTCCACCATCATCAATGGACTGGCTTCAGCGGGAGTGGAACCACACCGGCTGGAACTGGAAATTACCGAAACCGTGATCATGAGTCACAATCAGTCCAATTTTGACCTGTTGAACAAAATTCACTCGCTTGGCGTCCAGATCGCCTTGGATGATTTTGGCACTGGCTACAGCTCGCTCAATTATCTGCGCAGCTTCCCGTTCAACAAGATTAAAATCGATCGTTGCTTCGTTGAAGAGGTTGAGAGCCGCGAAGATTGCCAGGCAATTATCCGCGCGGTGACCGGACTCGCAACCAGCCTCGGCATGGTGACGACGGCGGAAGGAATCGAACGGGATGACCAGTTGCTTCAAGTGAAGCGAGCAGGGTGCAAACAAGTACAAGGCTATTTGTTTAGCAAGCCGATCCCGGCGAGCGCAATAACCGGTCGCATAGTCAAAACACCGAAGCCAGTAACAAGTTTGGACCATATCGGAAAATCAAATCCCGGTATTCCGTTTGACTATGAACGACGTAAAATCGGCTAAGCCATTCCGCTCCGGTTGGACCGCGAAGCCATAGGCATCACGGATATAGAGTATCAATCTGCATTTTTCGGAGATTCTGGACGGTTGCGCCTTACGGAACGCAGCCACGGTTGTTTCCACCCATTTCGGAGCTGATGCTGGATGGATTGATATAACTCGTTTTGATCCGCTGGCCGAACGCAATTGGAGATGATGTGCTGGGAATTCTCGACCAGTCGGAAGCGAAAAGCCCGCAGAATGGCTGGCGAATTCGAACGATAAAATAATGTCCTACAGAACCTGATTCATGATAGGGTTCCAAAATGACTTGTTCGCCAACTCTTTGTAATTTTCCCTACCTTGCCAGTGGGTTGGAGTATAATGTTGTGGCTGAGGGGAAAATATGGATATTATTCTTTAACCTTGTAAAGATTGTAAAGTTCATCAGGTTTCTGCCTCGTAACCTGAACGACAATATCTTATGCGCTGCCCGAGCGGCTTGCATTTTAATGTCCCGTTGGAGAGTTTTTGGTGCTGCCATCGTTACTCATCCTTGACGATTTTATCGCTGACCCGCTGGCGGCACGCAACGCCGCGCTCGCGCTCAACTATGATCCTGATAACAAGCATGGCAATTATCCGGGCCATATCTCGACCAGTCCGCTGGACATCCAGGGTCTGAACGAGCGCATCGGTGGCATCATCAATGCCCCGGTAAAGGCTGCGCCCAATACCAGTCATCTGCATTGCCGGATCACTCTGAAAGGCGACAAGGGCAAGAGCGGGGTGCATATTGATCCGGCCTTCTACTCCGGCATACTCTATCTCTCGCTGCCGGAACAATGCAAAGGCGGGACCGAATTTTTCCGCCACAAACGCACCGGCCTGGAACGCGTGCCGACGGATATGCCTTCAATCCGCGAAGCTGGCTATTCCGACATCAATGCGCTGATTGAAAATGTCGTCAACAAGGACACCAATCATCCCGCGCAATGGACCAAGGTTATGACCGTACCAATGCGCTTCAACCGTCTGATCCTGTTCAGTCCCTGGATGTTTCATAACAGCGGCGCCGCTTTCGGTCGGTCTCCGGCGGACGGACGGCTGGTGAACCTGATGTTTTTTGCCAAGGGATAGCGACTGCAACATTCAGTTGCTAAGATAGGAAAATGATAAGTCGCGCCAGTGTCGGCTGGAGCCCAGGACGGCGGACCGAGCGCAAGCGAAAGTAAGTTGAGGGCCTGCGCACACTGACAAGAAGAGAAAAAACAGGAGACCATTTACATGTCAAGACCGATATCCAGAGCCTTCGCCGCCCTGTTGCTGGCGGCCTCTCCATTCGCCTTTTCTGCCAGCAGCGAAAGCAATGCGCAGGAAACCGACCGCTTTGCTGCAGTGGAGATAAAAGCGCAGCCATTGGGTGAGGGTATTGCGGTGCTATTTGCTGCGGGAGGCAATATCGGTGTCTCCTACGGGCCGGATGGGACTGTTCTGATCGACGACCAGTTTGCTCCGCTGACTCCCAAAATCCAGGCTGCGATCGCTGATCTGGGGGCGGATCCAGTCAAATATCTGATCAATACCCACTGGCACGGCGATCATACCGGCGGGAACGAAAATTTCGGCAAGGCCGGTGCGTTGATCATGGCCCATGACCATGTGCGCGAACGTCTCGTCAAGGGAACGGACAAGATCCCGCCAGCCGCCCCAGCGGCTTTGCCGGTGATCACCTATCATGACGGCCTGAAGCTCCACCTCAACGGCGACGAGGTGCGGATCCAGCATATGAAACATGGCCACACCGACGGCGACAGTATCATTTTCTGGAAGAAGGCCAATGTGGTGCACATGGGCGACCTTTTTTTCAACAAGGTCAGCTTGCCCTATATTGACCTGAGCAGCGGTGGCAACGCGCGCGGCATTTTGGCAGCGGCAGAAAAAGTTCTGGCCATGGTGGATGACGACACGAAAATCATTCCCGGACATGGCCCGATAGCGAACAAGGCCGACCTGGTCGCTTATCGCGACATGATGAAGACGGTAATCACTGCGGTGGAACAAGCGCAGGGCGAGGGTAAAACATTGGAGCAGGTGCAGGCGATGAAGCCAGCCGCGCAATGGGACGTCAATCCGGATGCCTTCATCAAGGGCGACGCCTTCGCCGAGGCGGTTTACAAGAGCCTGCAAAAACCGGTTCATGCAGAAGAACATTCACACTAGCTAAGCGCTGACCCTAAAGCGTCGCATTCTCGATCTCTTCGCGCAAAGAAGCGATCAGCGGTGCGACCTTGATCAGCCGACCCTCTTCTTCATCGACGATTTTGTGAAATATGGTTTTCTTGAATCCGAGAATAGTATCGCCATTGGGCTGTTTGGACAGGGGCAGGGTGGAAAGGATGATGTCGATCATCCGGTCCGCGCCGTGCAGGCGGCCCCAGAGATAGTCATTTTCGCGGTAAGTACGGCTGAAAAAGGCACCGAAATTGTTGAATTCAATGCCTTTCAACGTCGCGGCGACGCCCCCCTTGCGGATCGTGCGGGCATCTTCGGGAGAGATGCGATCGACCTTGATCGGGTCGAATTCGTCCAGCCCTTCGCCCTGCAGCAGCGGCAGAGTCGCGATGTCGTAAAAAGGAAAGCCGAGAAATGCGAGCAGCATCGAACGCTTTTCCGCTTTCGGTATCACTGCCAGTGCCGCCGCCAGCTTGGCGTCGACGATAGCATCGGCTGCGGTCAGATTGTGGGCCTTGGCCAGCGCGTCCAGCATTGCTCCAGGTTGAACATCAGCCTGTTCGGCAAAGCTGACGAAGTCATCGCCGAGATAGTCGATTGTCTCGCGCTCGATATAGAGCGAGAGGCAGTCATAGATGACGTCATGCATCACCTCCATGACCTCGTAGTCGGACGGATCTGCACGGTCGAGATCTTCGGCCAATTGCCGAGCGAGAAAGCGAAGGCGGCGCACCCGGAAGCCAAGGTCATGCTGACGGAAAAACTCGGCAGCCAATTTCGTAGGTCCGCCGCTTTTCTGTCCGACATTGTCAAGCCCAAGACGGCGGACCTCGCCCCAAAGCGCGCTGCGCAGCCCGGGATGATTATGTCCATTGGGGTCGGATTTGGTTCGCCTTACGGTATGGGCGATATCCTCGATAACCGTCGCCAGTTTGAGATGGCCGTAAGCGCTATAGGAAAACCCCGCGAGCTTGGCCGCCTTGTCCCGCGACTTGCGTCGCCAGGCGGCCACGCGCGCTGCGGTTGGCCGGTCGAGGAAAAACGTGCGCCCGAACAGGCTTTCGACATGCTGCTCGACCTCGCCCCGCAAATTTTCGGTGATCAGCCGCATCTGGATGATCCGGTTGGATCGGCCGGCAATCGCGTTCAGATTATCGCGGATCGGCTGTTCGCGGGGAATATTCGAAATAGCTCCGAAAATCGTCGAAAAGAAGCCGGGCAGCGCTTCGTTTTCTGCTTCCTGCGCTGCTTGCAGCCGTTGTGTCGCCTTGTCGCTTTTCGCCACATCAAGATCGGGGCGAGGGTCGATATAGACAAAGCGCCGGTCGACTTCGCGTTTAGCCGGCCGATTCTTCAGCGCCTCAATCGCTTGCGAAAACGGAGCATTGGCAAGAACGGAACCATCGATCAATACGGTATCTTCAGCCGTACCGGCACGATATTGATTGGGTAATATGCGCTTCAGAAAGGCCGAACGGCCTTCCCATACATATTCATGTTCGGACAAGAGGTCGTCCAGCTCTCTCACCGTGAATGGCGGGAAGGCACCCGGAAAACTGGCGGTGGCGCGGCCGGCAAAGGTCAGTGCCGCCGGATCGGCAATCGCGTCGTCTCTTTTCCCTCTGGTCGTAAAACCGATGGTGATGCGATGCTCCATCTCGAGCGCGTCGGGTGGGCTGTGCAGTTGCAGCTTCTCGGGATGTCCAACAAAATCGGTTACCGTCACGAACAGGTCAAGCGGCTGGCCCGGTGGTAACAGACGCGGTCCCCGTTCGGTCGCCCGGACCGCCGCTAGCGCATCCCAGATCAGGCCGCTGAAAACCTTCCCGCCAAAAGGTGGTGCAAACCAGCGCGCGCGGACAAAGCGTGAGAGCTTCATCTTGACCTCCTCGCGGGCTTCCTTGGAAACAGTCTGTTCGACAGCACCGCCCTTGCGGCCCAGCGCCATCCACGCAATCGGCTCAGCCCAGAATTTGGAAAAACGCGACAAAGGCCGCGCATCGGGGTCGAGCAGCTTGTCGACATCGGCTGTGTCGAGCCACAAATCGGTTAGCGGATCGAGCGACTGACCCGACAATATCGCCTGTGACAGGAATATCCCATTGATCCCGCCCGCGCTGGCCCCGGAAATAATGTCCGGCAACACGCGCAGTCTTGTACCGGTTTCCCGCTCCAGCCATTCCAATATATCATAATAGATTCCGCGGCTGCACTCATCGACCCTTGCGCCATCATGAAAATCCCGGCTCGCCTGCGCCAGCTTCCAGATTTCCTTGGTAATGCCGTGCATATAGATGGCCAGACTAACGCCGCCATAACAGATCAAGGCCAGTCTGAGTTCTTTTTGCCGCATGGGTTTTTAACTACAGGATGGCGGGGAGGGTGCAAGCGCCAATACGCCAGCGACCATCTCGGATAACTCTTAGAGAAGCTCTTCAATGAATGTCGAGATCAGCATCGACTGACTGGTCACGCCCGCCTTGGCATATATCTGGCTCAATTGTGATCTGACCGTTCCTGCTGCAGTGCTTCTCAAAATGGCGATCTCGGCCACCGAGCATCCCTTGATCGCAAATAATGCCACATCGCGTTCACTTGCGGATAACTGCCATTCCGCAAAGCGCAAATTCAGCATTTCGGCCAAGGCCCCTCTGGCGACGGCAAGTGCGCTTTCCCGGCGGCGTGCCTCCGTCATCAGCTTGCGTGTGTGCCTTGCGCCCAATACTACGCCCGCCAAAAGTGCTATGGCGATCACACATTCGGCGACGACGGCCAAGTCTATCCCCGCGCTGATCTGTAATATGATTTCGTCAACACTGTCGAGCAGGAAGAATATCGCAGCAATCGCCTGCAGTGCTACAATGGCCAATGCTACAATCAATTCCCGATTGAGGGCGGACAGCGTTGATGTTGCAATCTTCCTTGTCATGTCTTTCATGGCACTTCCGCTTAGCGACGTTGGTTTAAGCGCCTGCTTATAGTGGTTTCCAATAAAGCGCACTAATTTCCAAGCCAGTTGGTCAGGTGTGACCGTCGGCAAATAGGAAATACTCAATGAAAACATCGCAAGCCAGTGGTCTCAGCAAAGTCCCGGCCATCACCCTCGGTTTCTGGATCATCAAGATACTGGCGACCACATTTGGCGAAACGGCCGGGGACACGGTCAGCATGTCGCTCAATCTCGGCTATCTCGTGGGCACGGCCATTTTTGCGACAGCATTGGCCATTCTGGTTTTATGGCAGATCCGCGCGAAACAATTCCATCCCGCATTATATTGGGCGACAATCATCGCCTCGACCACCGCAGGCACAACCATGGCCGATTTCGCGACGCGTTCTATGGGCATCGGCTATCCGGGGGGAGCAGCATTGCTGCTGGCACTGGTACTGCTCTCGCTGTTCATCTGGTATCGCGCCATGGGTACGATCTCGGTAGCGTCGGTGCACGAACCCCGTGCCGAAATCTATTATTGGTTGACGATTACTTTTTCCCAGACTCTCGGAACAGCCTTGGGGGACTGGGTCGCGGACGGTTCGCTTGGCTATCTTGGAGCGGCGGTAATATTTGGCGGACTGCTTGCATTGATCGCTATCGCCTATTTCCGCACCAACATCAGCCATGTTTTCCTTTTCTGGGCCGCCTTCATCATAACCCGGCCGTTAGGCGCGGTCGTCGGCGATTTTCTTGATAAGCCAGTGGGGCAAGGTGGCCTGGAACTTAGTCGCACAGCCGCTTCCATCGTTCTCGGCTTGGCTATCATTGGCCTGATCTGGATTTTGCCGCAAAGGCCTGCGGTCCATCACTCGGCAAGTTAATGGAAAGCCGATAGGGATCGCCCATGAGCAGCTAGAACCGGCTTTCCTACGCCAGATCCACTCTCCTAAACCAGATCCATGAACCGGCCACACCCTGATCACACGAGCACGATTGATCTTACTTGTGTTTCGGCGCACGCCTTCTCACGCTAAATTCATTTTCGCTATTAGAGTGTGTGGCCCGGTTTTGATTTTTGCCCCAAAATCACTGGTGTTCTTTATTTGTTCTGTTAGATAAGCCCGATGGCCAAACCGAAGAAAAAATATGTCTGTCAGAATTGCGGCTCGATTGCACATCGCTGGGAAGGACAGTGTAGCGATTGCGGGGAGTGGAATACGCTGGTTGAAGAAGCCGGCGAAACGGTGTTTGCTTCCAAGCATAATCTGCAGACCGGCGGGCGCGAAGTAAGGCTGGTCGGGCTGGACAGCGAAATCGCGCTGCCGGATCGCAGAAAGACCGGGATCGCTGAATTTGATCGCGCTATAGGCGGTGGTCTGGTGGCCGGATCGGCAACCCTGATGGGCGGCGATCCGGGGATCGGAAAATCGACACTGTTGCTGCAGGTTTCTGCGCGGTTAGCCGAGGCAGGGCTTTCTGTGGCCTATATCTCGGGTGAGGAAGCGGCGGATCAGGTGCGATTGCGAGCAAGGCGGCTCGGGCTCGGCAAAGCGCCGGTCAAACTGGCCTCGGCGACCTCGGTACGCGATATTTTGACGACCCTGGGCCGTGATGCGCCGGATTTTGTCGTGATTGATTCGATCCAAACGATGCACAGTGATTTGATAGAAGGAGCACCTGGCACGGTTAGCCAGGTGCGGGCCTCGGCGCAGGAAATCATCAAATTTGCCAAGGAACATGGCACGATGGTCATGCTCGTCGGCCATGTCACCAAGGACGGCAATATCGCCGGTCCGCGCGTACTCGAGCATATGGTCGACACGGTGATGAGCTTCGAGGGCGAGCGCAGCCATCAGTATAGAATTCTTCGCGCCATCAAGAACCGCTTCGGCGGCACCGACGAAATCGGCGTTTTCGCGATGGAAGAAAAGGGCCTCACCGAAGTTGCCAATCCATCCGCCTTATTCCTGACCGACCGCAGCGAGGAAGTCACCGGAGCGACCGTGTTTCCGGCGATGGAAGGCACTCGGCCGGTACTGGTAGAGATCCAGGCTCTGACGGTCCGGTTGGCGAGTGGCGCGACGCCTCGGCGGTCTGTGGTCGGATGGGACAGTTCGCGGCTGGCGATGATTTTGGCCGTACTGGAAGCGCGTTGCGGGCTCAGTTTCTCAGGGGCTGAAGTCTATCTCAATGTGGCTGGGGGCTATAGACTCACTGACCCTGCTGCCGATTTGGCCGTAGCAGCGGCATTGATTTCCGCGCATGCCGAGCGTCCCATGCCCAGCGACGCCGTGATATTTGGCGAAATTGCCCTGTCCGGGGAGATACGCCCCGTCTCGCGTACGCCGCTCCGCCTGAAAGAAGCGTCCAAGCTTGGCTTTGACCGCGCGCTGATACCGGCGTCCGGTGAAAAAAGCAGTGATAGCATGAAGAAGTTGCAATTTGCCAAATTGGCCAATCTCGTTGACCATATGCTCGAGCGTGACTAGCTAGAGCCGATGACCGGTCTCGACATATTTGTACTGATTTTAATGGGCGGGGCTGCGGTCCTCGGCTTCCTTAGAGGATTCGTTCAGGAAGCACTGTCTTTGCTTGTCTGGATATTGGTCGTGATTGGCGTCCGGATGCTTCACACGCCGATTTATGAACGACTGATCAGCCCGGTGGGCAGCGAGAGCGGGGCCTCTGTGCTGGCTTTCGCATCGATCGTCATCGTTACCTACGCGCTGGGTCGCTGGATCGCCAGATCCATTGGCGCGCGATCGCGGAAATCCGTTCTTGGTCCAATTGATCGCGTGCTCGGCTTTGGCTTTGGCATGATCAAGGGGTTGATCGGAGCAACTTTGCTCTATTTGTTGGTGATTTTGGTCAACGACAGTATCTATGGCGCGGATGAACCCAGGCCGGAATGGCTCGCCGAATCGCGTACCTATCCGCTGCTCAACGCCAGCGGAAATGCCATGGTCGATTTTGTGCAGGAACAGCGGAAATCGAACGATGACCAAGCCGGACCAGACCAATGAGCGGAGCACTTTACACCCGCGAGATTTTGCGTCTAGCGGTGTCGATCCCGCATCAACAACGGCTGGATGATCCGGATGGTACGGCAGAGCTGCGATCCAAGACTTGCGGCAGTAAGGTCGCGGCAGACGTGGTGCTAACCAATAGCGGTAGGCTGAAAGATCTGGGTTTTGAAATAAGCGCATGCGCGCTGGGGCAGGCATCCGCCGCCATATTGGGCGCGCAAGCCATCGGGAAATCTGCTGCCGATATCGGAAGCGCCCGATCCAAGTTGGCAGCATTTCTGGAGGGATCAAGCGAATTTCCCGGAGAATGGCCAAATACGGACAAGCTGGCAGCAGCCCGGGACCACAAGGGCCGACATGCGGCTATATTACTTCCCTATGATGCGGTGGTCGCTGCTTTCGCGGACGCCGCTGCCAAGCAAGAGGCGGCCTGATCCATGGAACCTGAAACCCATATGGCCGATTTGCTGTTGGGCGGTTTCGTCATGCTCGGTGCCGCTCTTGTGATGGTGCTGATCTTTCGGCGCTTCGGTATCGGCGCGGTGCTCGGCTATCTGATCGCAGGGATATTGATCGGTCCGCAGGGCTTCCAGCTGATCAGCAACGCCGGAACTATCCTCGAATTTTCCGAAATCGGGATCATCTTGCTGCTCTTCATTGTCGGACTGGAGTTGGCTCCGGCACGGCTCATGCGCTTGCGTCAGGCGATATTCGGGCTCGGAATGAGTCAGGTCGTCTTGTGCGGCATTGCGCTGTTTCTGCTGATCATGGCGACCACCAACTTCACGCTCGCCGCTTCGATAGCTATCGGACTGCCGCTAGCGCTGTCCTCAACCGCCCAAGTCCTGCCGATGCTGCAATCCTCGGGAAGGCTGAATACGCCAACGGGTGAAAAAGCTTTCTCTATTCTGCTGTTTCAGGATCTGTCGATCATCCCGCTGCTGACGATAATCGCAGCTTTGTCCCGCGCGCCACAGGAGAGCGGCGGGCAATCCGGCTGGCTAACCGCCATTTATGCGGTTCTCGCGATTGGCGGGCTTATCGCCATCGGCAAATATCTGCTTCAGCCTTTGCTCAAGGTGATTGGCCGGATCGCCGAGCGCGAGCTGTTCATCGTCGCCGGTCTGGTAGCCGTATTCGGCGGCGCTGCGCTGATGGAATTTATCGGGCTTTCGCCCGCTTTAGGTGCGTTCATTGCTGGCGTCATGCTTGCCAACTCTCCCTATCGCCACGAGCTGGAAGCCGATATTGATCCGTTCCGGTCGCTATTGCTCGGCTTCTTCTTCCTTGCCGTGGGCATGATGCTCGATCTGAATGTCGTCGTCGAAAACCCTGGCTTTGTACTGGGCGCGGCTGTTGCGCTGGTAGCGGTCAAGATTGCGATCATTTTCGGACTGGGCAAGCTGTTCGGCATGGATACCAACCCGGCTCTGGCGATGGGAATGTTGCTCAGCCAAGGTGGAGAATTTGGCTTTGTGCTGTTTTCCGAGGCCGAAAAAGCACTTTTGATTGAACCCGAAGCGAGTAGTCTTTTCGGAGCGATTATAACCATTTCGATGGCGACCACTCCGTTTCTGATGCTGCTCGCACGGAGGTTCAGCAGCGGTGGAAGCCAATCGTCGGCGAATCTCGATGACCCGAGCAATGCCGATCGTGCATCGGTTATTGTTGTTGGGCAGGGGCGATTTGGTCAGACGGTATCGCAAGTGCTGATGGCAGCAAAAATCCCGCTGACACTGATTGATATCAAACCGGAGCAGATTGATGTCCATCAGCAATTTGGTGCCAAGGTCTTCTATGGCGACGGTACCCGCGTCGACCTGTTGCGGCGCGCGGGAGCGCATGAAGCGGATGCCATTGTCTTCTGCATGGACGATCCGGACTTCGGTCCCGAACAAGTGCGCGCGATCGTACAATCCTTTCCGGAAACGAAGATGTTTGTCAGGGTCTATGACCGCCGCCAACTGATCGCGCTCAAGGGGCTCGGCATTGTCGGGATGAAGCGGGAAATGTTTGAATCGGCGGTCCATCTCGCACGGCAGACGATGTTCGCGATTGATCTGGATAGCAGTCTGATCGAAGAGGTTGACGAAGAATTCCGTCAGCGTGATTGCGACCGGCTGGAAGCGCAAATGAAGTCCGGTGGTGACATGCTCGCTGGCGCGGAGCTCAGATTCGAAAATAATCCTGCCAAGAAATTCTGATCCGCAAATTGCAGGAGTTGGCTAGGCCGACTCATCCAGAAATGCAGCAACGTCTTCGAGATCGACGTCCTGCGCCAAAAATGACTGGCCGATACCCTTGGCGAGCAGGAAGGGTAGGGTACCACCGTGCATTTTTTTGTCGTGCATCATATGGTCGACCAGCCTCTGACCGGATGCTTGAACCGATGCGGTTGCCAGATCATGAGGCAGGCCGACCGATTGCAGATGTGCTTTGACGCGTTCGGCATCCGCTGCATTACAATGGCCGCGGCGGACAGAATATCCGAACGCCAGCGCCATGCCGGCAGCAACCGCTTCGCCATGGACCAGCTTGTCCGAAAAGCCGGTCTCTGCTTCCAGCGCATGACCGAATGTGTGACCCAGATTGAGCAGCGCACGCCGGCCGCTGAGCTCTTTCTCATCTTCTCCGACGATCAGGGCTTTGGCACGTACGCTGTGAATGATCGCTTCGCTGAGGGCATCCGGATCGCGGTTCACAACCTTGCTGCCATTGGCTTCGCACCAGGCGAAGAAATTGGTGTCGTTGATCAATCCATATTTCACCACTTCGGCATAGCCCGCCCGCAGCTCCCGGTCTGGCAGGCTGTTCAATACGAGTGGATCGATCAGCACAAAACGGGGTTGGTTAAAACTGCCGATCAGATTTTTTCCGGCAGAGCTGTTGATCGCCGTCTTGCCGCCAACGCTGCTATCCACTTGGGCAAGAAGGCTGGTGGGTATCTGGACGAACCTGCAACCGCGCTTGATGATCGCTGCTGCGAATCCGGTGAGATCACCGATCACCCCGCCACCCAGTGCTACTAAAGTATCGGAACGCTCAATGCCTTGGTCGAGCAGCCAGTCGGTCACCCGTTCCAGCTGATGCCAACTCTTGCTCGATTCCCCGGCAGGCAGGCTTTTGACGACAAGATTGATCCCGCTTCCGGCGAAGGCATTCTGCAACTTTGGCAGCAAATGAGGCCCCACATTTTCATCAGTCAGAATGAAAAGTCGATGATTATTGGCAAATCCCTGCAGATGCGTATCGGCCCGGTCCAGGACGCCTGGCTCAACCAATATGGGGTAGCTATGTTCGCCCAGTTTAACTGTGATTTTGGTCAACGCGGTAATGCCTCGATAATCTTTTCTACGGTTATCTCATGGGGCGAATCATTGCCCATGACATGAATATGTGCGGTGGCATAAACGGGATTTCTGATCGCCGCCAGATCGGCCAAAATCTTTGCCGGATCCCCGGAATTAAGTAATGGCCTTGTATTGCGTCGTGCAACCCGTTTCACCAAAGTGTCCAGATCAGCGTCCAACCAGATTGCGATTGCCTTCTCAAGGATCAATGCTCGGGTTTCCTCGTGCATGAACGCTCCGCCGCCAGTTGCGATTATCTGACGATCGTCTTCCAGCAGACGGGCTATTACCCGCCGTTCTCCATCACGGAAATAGTCTTCGCCAAACCGACTGAAGATTTCTTCGACCGTGAGACCCGCTGCCCGCTCAATCTCTTCGTCTGCATCGACAAAGCCAAGACCCAGCCGTTTTGCCAAGCGTCGGCCAACCGTAGTTTTGCCTACACCCATCAATCCGACCAGCACAATCGACTGGTCTGACGCAAAATCCTGCTTTTCACCGGAATTTCCGTAGGAATTGTCGAAAGAGGCTTTTATGTTTTTGTCCATTGGGGCAAAGGCTATACAAGGGTTGGCGAAGGGTGCAAATTCCAATGCTGGCTATGTTAGATTTTTAACCTTTTGGAAGATTGAGTCACATTAATGCCGCGTCAGTTGGTTTTTCTAATTTTGTTTGTCGCGATCTTGATCGGCGCGGCAATTTTTCTGGCTTCGATGGATGTCGAACAGCCACTGCAACCGGTTGAAAAGCCCGTAATTGGTGACGATTTACAATAATATGCGTGTGCGTATCAAGCATATATCTTTAGCCGCTGTCAGTTTTGGTGCGCTTTTGGCTGCGATTCCGGTCTTTGGGCAGGGCTCGCCAGAATCACTGCTGCCACCCGGATTTGGAGAAAACGCACCAACGCCGGCTCCCAGTCCCGCTCCAACTCCAGCTCCGGGGCCAGTTTCGGCGCGACCTGCACCGCCTCAGCCAAGCGATCCACCCAGCAGTGCTGTTGGGGACCGGACGGCAGTGGAAACCGACCCTGACTTTCCATCTCTGAAACTGGATGAGAATGGGGAGCTTGACCTAAATGCGCTGGATGACGCGCTCCAGTCTCAGTATAAACTTACCGCGGGCGAACGGCGGTCGATGACAGAAATCGGCGTTTTGACGCCGCAATATAATGGGCTTCCGAAAGATGCTTTCGGCGGAGAGGGTGGTCAATATCTGACAAACCTGATCAGAAATTTGAACGGTCCAATCATTTCTCGCTGGGGTTCGATATTGCTTCGTCGAACGTTACTCAGCAAAGTTGTCAGTCCCGAAAATGTAAATCCGGCGGATTGGACTGCCGAACGCGCTTGGCGTTTGTTGCGTATGGGCGAGGCCGATGCTGCAAGATCGCTGGTTTTGAAAGTTGATGGCGGTAATTATACACCGCGACTTTATGAAGTGGCAATGCAGGCGCATCTGGCAACAGCCGATCCGGCGGGCATTTGTCCTCTTGTGGATGGTGGAGCGCGAATTAGCGATGCACCGACATGGACAATGTTCCGCCCGATTTGCGCATCTCTTGCAGGCGAACAGAGCCGGGCTACCAGCCTGTTGCAGCAGGCGAGGCGAGAAAAGGTGGCCACCGGCATTGATTATCTGCTGGCAGAAAAGACGATTGGTGCCGGTTTCGAAGGTCGCAGAGCTGTCTCGATCCTTTGGGATGATATTGAATATTTTAACAACTGGCGCTTTGGGTTGGGTGCTGCCACCGGTGTTGAACCGCCGGATCGGCTATATGCCCAAGCCGGTCGGCATGTGCAGGGATGGCGTGTTCGGGCGCCTATGCTGTCAATGGAATCGCGCATGAAGGCAGCCGATATTGCAGCCGCCATCGGCGTGCTTTCAAGTCAGGCGATGGTCGATCTATATGCGGCAGCATATGACGATCCGGAAACGAGCGATGATCGCAAGGCTATGGCGTCAGTATTGCGGCAAGCCTATAGCAATGACACCGCGAAATCCCGATTGACGGCAATGAATGATTTATGGGGCCGATCTAGAGGGTCATTGACGCGCTATTCAGCCAAGATTTTGACTGCTCGCGCCGCGGCAAAAATTCCTCCATCAGATGCGCTAGCCGATCAAAGTGCAGATCTTATTGCGTCTATGTTTGCTGCAGGCCTGGATCGCAGCGCGATCAGATGGAATAATGTGGTCGATGAGGGAAGTGATGGTTGGGCACTGTTGGCCGTGGCTTCGCCCAACAAAAATATTCCGATCACCTATGATGCGCTGGATAATTTTGGCGATAATGACACCAGTGGAAAACAGCTTCGGAGTAAATTTTTGCTGGCAGCCGTCGCTGGCTTGGGGAGAGCCGACCAGCAAGCGATCGACGATTTTGCGAGTGATTTGAGCTTGGACCTAGGACGATCCACCAGATGGACTAGAGCAATCCAGTCAGCCGCTCAGCGCGGCCAATCAGGAACCGTGGCTTTGCTGGCAGCTGTAGGGATGCAAGGCCGGAACTGGAAGGCGATGTCGCCTTTGCATCTCTATCATATCATGCAAAGCCTGAAACGCGTCGGTCTTGAGGCTGAAGCGCGTATGATTGCTGCTGAAGCCTTGACGCGGACATAAGCTTTGCATTGATGGCTGTGAGGTTTATTCGTGCACGATATGAGCGATGATGCCAATCTGATCGAACGTTTTCTGGAAATGCTCTTGGCGGAAACAGGTGCGTCTCAGCATACTTTGTCGGCTTACCGAAGCGATTTGGAACAAGCGTCGGTGATAGCCGGCGGGCGATTGTCTGGCGCGGATCGTGAGATGATCAGGAAATTGCCCTCTCATTGGCGTAACCTGCAAAACAGCACTGTCGCGCGTAAATCATCGAGCCTCCGGCGCTTTTTCGGATTTCTCGTTGAAGAAGGGTTTCGGGAAAACGATCCTTCCGATGCTCTTCCCAAACCCGGCATAGTCCGTTCCCTGCCGAAGACCCTGTCACACCCGGAAATCGCTCTTTTGTTCCAGTCAATCGCCGAGGGGTTGGATTGCGTACCGGTCAAGCCTTCAACCGCCCGACTTTCTGCAATATTGGAATTGTTATACGGTTCGGGCCTCAGAGCCAGTGAGCTTGTGGAATTGCAACGTTCGTCGATTTCGGGCGACAAACCCTTTTTGATCATCAAGGGAAAGGGGGAAAAGGAACGATTGGTTCCGATTTCTCAACAGGCCCGCGCCGCCGTCCGCCGATGGGTTGAATTTATCGATCAGAAAGAGAAATGGTTATTCCCTTCTAGAACGGGGCATATCAGCCGAGTCAGGCTGTTTCAGATCATTAAGGACCATGCCGTAAGGGCGGGGATCAATCCAACCAAAATCAGTCCACACGTTTTGCGGCACGCTTTTGCCACCCATCTACTGGAAGGTGGCGCAGACCTGAGGGCTTTACAGACACTTTTGGGCCATAGCGATATCAGTACGACGCAAATATACACGCATATCGACAGCGCGCGCTTGGTCGAACTCGTGAATCACCGTCATCCGTTGAGCCGACTAAATCTCGCGCGTTGACGTTTAGCTTGTCCGGTTCTAACTCTTTTCCATGACATCTTATCTTGATTTTGAAAAACCGATCGCTGCTCTTGAAGCCCGTATTCTGGAACTCCGGGATACAGCGGATGAAGGCTCGCTTGATATCCAAACGGAAATCGAAAAACTTCAGGCAAAATCGGCCAAAATGTTGACGGATACCTACTCCAAATTGTCTCCATGGCAAAAAACACAGGTTGCACGTCATCCGGAACGTCCACATTTTAAAGATTTCACTGCAGGCCTGTTCGACGAATTTATTCCGCTAGGCGGCGATCGCAATTTTGGTGATGATCAGGCCATATTAGGTGGGTTCGCTCGCATGGGAAACCGCCGGTTTGTAGTCATTGGCCATGAAAAAGGTGACGATACAGAGAGTCGTTTGCGGCACAATTTTGGAATGGGCAAGCCAGAAGGCTATCGCAAAGCCATTCGGCTGATGGATATGGCCGACCGGTTTTCCCTTCCTGTATTGACCTTGGTCGATACTTCCGGAGCTTTCCCAGGCGTGTCGGCAGAGGAGCGGGGACAAGCTGAAGCAATCGCTAGATCGACCGAAAAATGTCTGTCGCTCGGCGTGCCGATGGTGGCTATAATCGTAGGGGAAGGCGGCTCGGGCGGGGCAGTGGCATTGGCAGCGGCTGAGCGGGTGCTGATGTTTGAACATGCTGTCTATTCGGTCATTTCGCCGGAGGGCTGTGCATCGATTCTTTGGCGTACTGGAGACAAGGCGGACGTGGCAGCAGATGCGATGCAAATCACTGCGCAAAATCTCAAAAAGCTGGGTGTCATCGACAGAATAATCGAGGAGCCAGTGGGTGGCGCGCACCGCAATCAGGCATTGGCTATCGCATCCCTAAGCCAAGCGATTGAGGAAGAATTTGAACAACTCGCGAAGTTCGATCGAGAAGAGTTGAGGCTATTGCGTCGCGAGAAATTCTTGGAAATTGGTGCGCTATAGATCCAAGATTGTATATTCTCGGTGAGCCGCAACAGTTGAAACGTCATTTTACACGGGGAACCCTTTACCAAATGATTGGTTCTTATACATTGCTACGATGAGGAGCTTGATATGAGACGATTTTCAACAAAACTAATGAGTGCCGCGGGAGTCATCGCCTTGGTAGCCTGTACCGGCAGCGGGGCAGATGCTGGCGCAGTTGATTCTGCTGGAAGCCAGGCTGGCGAGGCTCGATCAATATCTGTAGCCGAAAAACAAAAAGGTGCCGAAGCCCACCCCCAATTGCTCGAAGAATTTGGTGGCGCATATAGCGGTCCCCAGGTTAGCTATGTCGTCGGTGTAGGGCAAAATATTGCAGTTCAGTCCGGTCTCGGGAACGCTCGAAGCGACTTTACGGTGACTCTGCTGAATAGCCCGGTAAATAACGCTTTCGCTATCCCGGGAGGTTATGTTTATCTCACTCGGCAATTAATGGCGCTGATGAATGACGAGGCGGAGATGGCTGGTGTTCTGGGTCATGAAGTTGGTCATGTTGCGGCGAGGCATAGTGAAAAAAGACAGAAAGCGGCGACGCGTAACAGCATTCTAGGCATATTGGGGCAAATAGGTTCTCAGGTGTTACTGGGCGATTCGGCTATCGGACGGATCGGGCAGGAAATTTTCGGCACGGGCAGTCAATTGCTGACGCTGAAATATTCGCGCAAACAGGAATATGAAGCGGATGATCTGGGTATTCGCTATTTGGCTTCTGCGGGTTACGACCCACAGGCGCTTTCAACCATGTTATACTCACTAGCTGCGCAATCGGCGATTGATGTGCGAGTAGCAGGTCGCGATGCTCGCAGTGCACCCGAATGGGCGAGCACGCACCCTGACCCAGCGCGGAGAGTATCTCGGGCTGCGACCAACGCAGGGAAAGTAACCAGATCTGGAGGTGTTCGCAATCGCGACCAGTTCCTGCAAAAGCTGGACGGCATCCTATATGGTGATGATCCCAAGCAAGGGGTGATCGAAGGCAATAGCTTTCTTCATCCAGACCTGAAGCTGAAATTCAGCGTTCCGAGCGGCTTCTCTATGCAAAATGGGGCGCGTGCCGTGTCGATCACTGGATCGAGTGGACAGGGGCAATTCACCACCGCAGCTTATAACGGTAATATGGCATCCTATATCGATGCCGCTTTCCAGAGCCTGGCCGGTGAAGGAAAATCTATCTCTCATGGCGCGATTGAGAGAACGACGGTGAACGGGTTGCCAGCATCCTATGCGATGGCCAGGGTCGATAGCAATAATGGTCAAGTTGAC
>TARA_R110000824_G_scaffold24557_11_pt1 | contig 22234 bp, 11 predicted proteins | sample TARA_R110000824 | Tara Oceans TARA_R110000824 (sample SAMEA4397747) | marine metagenome | biome: Polar Biome; feature: [MES] marine water layer (ENVO:01000295) within the mesopelagic zone...; material: water (ENVO:00002006), including particulate matter (ENVO:01000060) such...
ACTACCTGTAGAAGCCAAGTGTATTAACTGCGGTATACCTCAAACTATTTCGATTCCACAAGCTGGGTCGACAAACTCTTTCTGCGTCAATGTAGGTAGTGCGGTAGGTGATATAGATATTGTATGGGGCGCTCCTATTCTAGGCTCTGGAGTAACTTTTGACGTAGTAGCTACTTTTGGCACTACTTATTCAGCTTTAAACCAAACGGGAGCGGGTTCGTTAACTATCCCTAAAACAGGTCTTCTTCCCAATACAGTGTCTGTTGTAATAACAGCGAATGGAGGAGCCGTCAACAACTTGCCTATTACCGTAGAGTGTCCTGACGCTACTGAGATTAACGTGATAATGGTATCGCTTAATTTAGATTGGCAGAACACCGAAACGATACACAGTCAGTTTAGATTTGAAGACGGTAGCACGCCTAGCCCTACTTACTCTGAGTTTGTTTTATTTGACGCGGGAACAAATCCCGTTGTGTCTCAGTATCAACTTCTTACAGGGGACCAAGGTTCCAGCGTTTTCCCTCCTCAAGGGGCTACGGTATATGTTCAAAGCGCAAAGCTAGCAGGCGATGTGTTTAATTTCTTACCTGCTGAAAACAATTTAAAGTACTGGAGAACTACTCAGTTGTATTCTAATACACCTGCCAACATACAGACTATACTTTCTAATTCAACTGACTTAACTGTTACGCCTGGTACTGATGGCGCTAGTCTTTATTCTGGCAATTTTAATTTTAACGGCTCGGGTAATTATCTCTATCTCGTTTACGACTATCGCCTGGCAGTGTCTTCACAGCTTTGCTATGGAGCTAAAGCCTCGGCGGCTTGCTGTTGCACTTCTCCTTCTACGTTTTACTTAAATGGAGACACCTTATCGACTGCAACAACGGTTTATTCTGACGCGGCTCTTTCGGTTCCAGCGGCTGATGGGTGGTATCAAGCTATTGTCAATGGAAACTCTATAGTTAGAAATCAGGTAGCAGGTGTATTGGGTTCTTTGCAATTTTGCGCTTCTTGCGTTGAAGATTGTAGGGACGTTTCTTTACCTCCAGTATCTGTAACTCTAACGGGAAATTCTTTTTATGACATCACTTACGATTTGGGCAATAGCCCTGGTGTGTCTTCTATTAGGTTTACTCCTGATATCGCTGGAGGAATATTTGTAACGTATGACGGAGTAACCAAAAGCGACTCGTCTAGTGTATCGCTAATAAACTCTACTTTAAATCCAGCTACAAGCTGGTTCCCAGGTCCTTACTATGGGGATACCAGTACAGCTGGAACTCCTGCTGTAGGAACAGCACAAAAATCAAAGTACAATTGGAACTATGTAGACCAAGATTTTGATGCTGACGGAGTTCAGGCTATTACAATTGCAGCTGGAGATTTAACCAGCTTAACAAATGGTAACGCGGGGGATTATATTTTATATGTTTCAAAACCAACTACTACGCTAACGGCTTTAACGGTTCGGATTATTAGTCCTCAAGCAACTGTACCTAATTGGGGAATTATAGTAGAATGTCCTGTTAGATTGTCTGCTTTTTCCTCAAGCATAGGGCAGAATAGCTCTCTCAACATATGCGCTCAACCATTTACCGTTAACCTTTTTAATTTACCTGTTAAAACCACTTCTTCACCTGGGGTTCCTACGAGAGGTGATTGGGTTTTTGTGGATGTATTGGGACAGACTTTAGCTTCAGAAGGTTACTACAGGGTATCTGGAAATTATATTCGGGTAGACGCTAATGGAGTTATAGTAGAAAAAACAATCTGTATCTAATGGCGAACTATACTCTCACATACTCTCCTGACGTACAGGGCTGGCCTTCCTTTTATTCCTATGCTCCTGATTTAATGATTGGGATGAATAACTATTTCTATTCGTTTAACGGAGGGGATTTATATCGGCACAATACCAATGAACTTCGCAATCAGTTTTACGGAGTAGCGTATCCCACTAAAATTACCAGCGTCTTTAACGAATCTCCTACAGAGAACTCGCTTTGGAAAACCATAGAGCTGGAGTCGGACCTCAGCTGGGAAATTACTTTAGAGACCGATATCCAAAATGGATATATCGATGAGGCTTGGTTTGAAAAGAAAGAGGCTGTGTGGTTTGCGTTCGTTCGCAACCCTGACGGTAACGCGGAGCCTGCTCTTACTATTAGCCCTTCTGAGTATGTCCTTCGCTCTGTCAATGGCATTGGCTCTAATACCAGTGTAGCAGCTGGGGTTATCACATTTGGCTTTGCTGTTAGTACCATCCTTTCTATTGGCGATAACCTATATACAATCGACCCTGGTACTCCAGGTGTCCCTGCGCTAGTAGGCCCTGTAACGGCTATATCAGCTGATAGGACACAGCTTACCTTTACGTTGGCGACTGGTGGTGTTACCCCACAGAACACGTGGTATATGATGTCCGTAAAGAACGTACAGGCGGAATCGCACGGCGTACTGGGTCATTACTGCGAGTTTACCGCTACTAACTCTTCTACTTCGGCTACTGAGCTGTTTATAGTAGAAGCTCAAGTAATGAAATCGTATCCTTGAATCTCGTTATCTTTGACTAAACAATAATCATATGGCATTTGTAACCGCAGCAATAGGGCTGGCTCAGGCTGGCGTAAGCGTCTATCAAGCTCTAGAGGCTAAATCACGTATGGAAGAAGCCGAGGTAGCCGCTAAGAAAGCTTCGGCTAACGCCCTTCGCCAGACGGAGATAAACCCTTATGAGGAGCTCTCTGTTCCTACAGCGGAGTATATGCAGCAGCGAGAGGCTGCGCAGCGTATGGTTTCTGCTGGTGTTCAGGCAGGAGTGGAGGGCGACCAAAGAGGAGGTGTCGCTACAGCTGGATTGGGTCTTGCTGCGGGGCTTAAGTCAGAACAAGATATCCTCGCTTCTCAAGAGAGGTCGCTTTACAATAGAGACGCCGCTGTGGCAGGGCAAGACGCGGTGAATCAAATCCGTCGAGAAGATATATACACCGATATGGCTACTGGAGCTCAGCAATCTGCCGCTGACCAAGCCGCTGCACGAGCCGCTGCTATTACGGGGGCCGCTACGGGACTTAGCGCTGTAGGTGCTGAGATTGATGCGGGAAGGGCGCTCTATAAAAAGGACGCTTTAGCTCGTAACTTAGAGAAGGGCCTTACTGGAAAAGACTCCGAGCAGTTTAAAGCTCAGATGCAAGGAGAAATTATGCGGGGTCTACAGGGCTCTAATCCTGCTACACAGATGCGAATGGCAAAATCGTTGGGCTTTACTGACGCTACTGAGTTAAGCAGTGCCTTGGCTAGCGAAGAGTCGTTTGCTCCTTTCTACGAGAGTCTAGGCACCTCACAGCTTCAAAGCCTAGGGCTAGAGTACCTAACAGGATTGAGCAATAAGAATTATCGGCAAATGAATCAAGGAACTTTCCTTACTCCTCAATCCGCTGGTGTGGCTGGGGTAACAGGTAACGCTATGCCTTTTCAAAGTTCGTATAATCAATTTGATATTCGTCAACGTAACCCTGATTTGATACAGATATGAGCTACTATAAGTACGCAAAGAGGGGTGCGGACACCCGAGTAGACTGGGGTGCTATTAGCACCAACCTCGTCAAAACTCTTAAAGACCAAGAGGCAGATAGAGAGACTCAGCGTCAGGAGATTGACAAGGAGTCGGTTGCCGTAGGTAAGAGGCTCGCGGATGCACCACAAGGGGCTAATAAAGCTGCGAGTACTTGGATTTTAAACGCTTCAGCTGATGCCGCTCAGTTGATGATGACTCAAAACCGACTGCTTAAGTCTGGTATTGTAGACCCTCGCGACTTTACAATCAACAGGCAGAACGTAGACAATAGTTTTGCAGCTTTAAAAACTATAGCTGATACCGCCAATAAGGAGAGCGAGCTTACTATGAAGCGCATTAACGCTGGTGAGGGTCAGCCTAAATCTATGCAATTCGAAGGTGTAGCCGCTCAAAGAGTTAATGAGTTCCAAGACTTCTCTAAAACTCGTGTATTCTGGAATCCAGATGATGGAGTTGCTAGTATCGGAATCTTAAATGATTTAGGTACTTTGAGTGATAACCCAGCCAAATTCTCTACTATAGAAGGGGCTGTCAATCAGATGCAAGCTCGGTATGACAAGATTGAGTACACTCCTAGCCTACAGAAGTGGGCCGATAGTTTAGGAGATAATATCCAAGTGGTAAATAAAAATGGTGTACTAACCGTATCGGACCCAAGTGGGAGAGAACTTGACGAAAAGACCCGTAAGGAGGTAATGGCGTCTTTAGACGATACACTCTCTGCTCTTATGGTCAATGACATTCATACGTTAAGTATGGCTGAGGATTTAGGTCTAGTCACAGCTGACGACTATGACCTAGGTTCTAAAGATACAAGTTGGGGCGCGGACGAGTCCCGTAAGGTGGGTGTAACCACTCAGAATGACGGCATTTTATTTCCTAAGTCCAACGACGCTTTAAATGAAGCTGTAAGGGAAAAGCTACGGACCGATGCCCTGGCTATGGTAGGATACAAGGAAACGGCTATGCCGAAAGACTATTCTAGGGATGCGTATTACAGGAAATTAAACTCCGACGATAAGGAGATAGTAAGTACTTTAGATAACGTAGCGGGCCTTTATTCTGGGGACGTTGAAGAGTTGCAAAGTACTATCCAAGATATAATGGGTGGAAACACTTTAGTTACTTACGCAAAAAGGAATGATAGAGGTATAGAAATAAAAACAGCAGATGGCTCAGGAGACGCTTTATTAAGTTTTTATACCAAAGATAAATTGGGGAATGACATTCTGATGTCAGCCGCAGACTTTACTAAATCAGCGGTAAAGATTTTAACTGGAGACACTCAAGGTAGTTACGATAGAATTCTTGAGGCTGGAAACTGGAGTCCTCAAAGGACAAACTTCAATGCTATTGATGAGGTAGAGTTTAGGAGAGGCGCAGAGGCCGTTGATTATATGGTTCCATACAGAGAGCTACAGAATAAAATAACAGCTGAGCCTTTTAAAGCCTATGACAACTCAGCTGCCGCAACATTATCTACGATATTATCGCCTTTAGGATTTACGGTTGAGCCTGACGGTTCGCCATACAATAAGATTATTGTCAAAGATTTAAGGGGTGATAAGGAATCTATTATAATTCCTACGAGAGAATCTAGCGACGATGCTAAATCTCAAATGGCTAAACTAAAGGCTTGGATAAACGAGCATCGAACAGATATAGAAAAGGGGCAGTTTGGCTACGAGCAGGGAAAAGCAGGGAGTAATTCAGGGTTGAATGCTTCTGAAGTTATGAAGGAAAAAGCTAAAACCGAGCAGGAATAACATAAGACGGCAATGAACGAAGAATATATCAAGAGCGTTTACGATAATTTTGGTGAAGAGGTACTGGGTTCGTTTGAAGACTTCTCTAACTTGATTTCTAATGATGACTCTTATCAAAAGAACGTATACGACCAGCTAGGAGGGGAGAGCATTTTTGGGGCATATGAAGACTTTGTAAGTCTAGTGTCTACAACTGCTCCTGCTGTAAAAAAAAAAGATACGGCATCCGCATCGGAGCCTGGTTCTTTGGTCTCACCAGAGCCTGAAGCTGCTGTTGAGCCAGCTATTGCCCCAGCGCCACCTACCCCAGAGATACAGGATATAACGGGAGCCCCTGACCCTGACTTTTTTGAGGAGCGTATGGCTATGGTTTCTCCAGAGCTTATCGATAGAGGAGATGAGGACGAGGTAGCTCAAGAGCTTACAAAGGTGTTTAAGCCTTATGGGTTTGATGTAGAGCCAACCAGTATAGGTGACGCTATTAAAGTTACCGCAGCTAACGGACAGACTATTGAGGTTGACCTCGACCCTTGGGAGTTACCAGGATTTTTAGCAGGCTCTATATCAGATGTATTCGAGTCTGGTAAACGTGCTAAAGAAAAGGGGTTGACATTCGGAGAGGCCCTAAGGGGGGAAGATGGCGATAGTTCTTTTCAAGCCTTTATGGGAGGTGAGTACGACACCAAAAAAGAGAAGTCAGAGGCGGCTAAACTTAAGAAGTTTCTTCGCGAAAATAAAGATGAGAGTCAAACTATAGCTCGTGAGGACACGGCTTATGTCGAGCCTGAGAAGATGTTCGTTACTCGTGAGCAGCGTGAGGCTGAGGTAAAGAAAATCAATAAAAGCTACAAGGAAGTAACCAGTCTAACTCAAGACTATCTTAAAAGCGAAAGGGATTTTGCAGATAAATACCCTCAGTTTCAGACGTACGACCCAGAGTATATAAAAAACAATCCCGAGGAGTACCAGATGTTTTTGGCCGATAGGAATATCCTCGAAGGTGAGCGAGAGTTTCTAGGTCAGATGCACCAAAACACTAAAGACCAAGGGGCTCAGTTAGATAGGCTAGCGGGAGAGTATACTGAGATGTTAGCCGAAAGAGGTTACTGGAGTGGAGGTGTGTTTAGAAATGAATTTATTCAAGGCGCCGCTGATATCGCGGCTGGCGCAAAGGACTTTGGTTTAGATACAGGGTATAACCCTGAGTTTCTTATGGACACTGACCCCGAGTTCTTTAGGGACAACTACCTAAAAGAAGCTGCGGCTAAAGGTTATGACGTTCCGTCTGCGTCTGATATGACGGTTGATGAGTTTAAAGCTTGGATGAAAACCGATAAGGGTATCCCAGCAAAAGAAAGTATAGCTATACAGAATGGTATAGTAGACACTAAGCTCAAGAGGCGTAAGCGCGGAGAACCAATTGATTACAAAGAGGCTGTAAACGCATACTCTCAATACGCTACCTCTAAAAATATGGAGGTAACGGGTGGTGAGCTGGACGCTTTACGTCGCGGGCTTGACTTCTTGAAAGACCCCGAGTCTACTCCAGAAGCTGCCGACTTGATGTACGAGTCGTTTTGGGGTGGAGCTTTGTTAGGCGTTACTCGTTCGCTTCCAGCTATGTTAGCCCCTGGTGGGTTTATTCCACGTACAGCAGCTATGTACTCTCAAATAAGCAACGGCTTAGAGAAAGAGATGGCTAGAGACCCTGAGTTCCAAAACATATCAGAGAGCGAAAAGTTTAAGTTAAAGCTAGCCATTGGCTCTGTATCTGCCGCTTTAGAGTCTGTAGGATTTAGTTATCTATTGGCAAAGAAATCCATTACTACAGGACTTCTTATGAAGTTATTGAAGAAAAGCCCTAAAAATATTACAGGCAAGTCTTTTAATGATTTGGTGATGCGCGAAGTAGACAGCGCTGTGGGAAGAGGGCTATTAACTTTAGGTAGCGGGGGAGCTATTGAGTTTGAAACAGGGTTTTTGCAAGAGGGTGTGGATATAGGCTTTAAGAGTATCTACAACGAGATGAAGGAGAAGGAGATGTTTGAAACTCCAGAAGCAGGATTTTGGAGTTGGGAAACGCTTAGTAGTATGGCTTATGCAGGAGCTCAAGAGGCTGTAGGTGGCTTTGTACTGGGAACTCCTGGGGCTGTCAGCGCAGCACGAGGGACCTATGACTTTACGGCTATCGACAATCTTACGTTTGAGATGTTTCAAAACGTAAGCAACCTGACCGCAGAGGGTGAGCTTACTTACCGCGATATTTTTTATACCAACCAACAGGCTAGGATTAACCGAGGCGAGATAAGCAAGGCGGATGCGCAGCAAGAGATGGACAACCTCGATGAGGTAATCGCCGTCAACCGAGATATCCCGTCCGACTTAACGATAGACCAGCAGAAGCGGTCTCTAGGTATATTACTTAGGAAGAAAGACTTACAGGAACAAATTGAAGGGAAAGACCCTATCCTTGTGAAGCGACAGCAAGAAGAGCTGGACGGGCTTAACGGGGAGCTAGAAGAAATACTTTACGGAACACCAGAAGATGCCATTCAAGAGCAAGGCCCAGAGAGCGTGGATGCACCAGAATCTACCAGAGATAGCGAAGCGGTGGGAGAAGGAGTCCCCGACATCGGAGAACCTACCACAGAGGTTGAAGCCCAAGACGACGTTACGGATGAAGCTCCAGCGCCGACGACGGAAGTCGCGGTAGACGAGGCGCCGACGGAGAAGCAACAAAAAGGATTGCAAAGGAAGATTGACAAGGTTAAAAAGGATTTTGCTGCCGCTACAAGTCTTGAAGAAAAAGCTAAAGCCATTGTTAGGTACCTTAATAACGTCTCTAAATCCAAGGGTATTGAAAGTGAAGAGGATGCGGCTTGGTACGAAGCGAATAAAGCTGAGCTAGAAGCTGAGGGATTTGTATTTGATGATATAGGTGATGAACTAATTGATGGAAAGCCTGTTAACATCCGCAACGCACAAACTAGCGATGCTATTCCTAAAGGGAAAAGAATTATAAATTTTGTAGTCAAACCAGGGCGAGTGGTAGACGGGAAGCCAGTCAGCTCACCTACCTACGACATAATTATAGGAACAGGAACGACGGCTGCAAGGGATGCCTTAGTTGCTGAATTAGAGGCTTTGGAGGATGAACTAACTACAGATAATTTTAATGAAATATCTCCTAAGCTAAAAGCCGCAAAAAAAGCTTTGAAGGATTACGATGATGCTAATTTCCCTTCATCTAAATCTGTTGCCGCCCCTAAGAAATCAGCCCCTAAGAAAACTGTGTCGGAGCCGACACAAGAGGTGACGGAGGAAGAACAGGTGGATATTGACGAGTTCTTTGGAGAGCAGGAGATAGAAGGCGTAGAGAAAGTCTCTGAGAACCTTGTTATCAACCGCCGTCAGATGACCAGCGACACAAGGTCCAGAGCTAAGGAGCAGCGTACCATCAATCGGGTTAAGCAGTTGGCAATTAAAGCTGCTGTATCGCTGAGTAAGCAGTTCCCTGATGTCAGGATAGTCCTTCACGAAACGCCGAATCAGTACAAGCGGTTTGCAGGTGAGTTAGCTCGAGGTTCGTATGACTACAACAACAAGACGGTCCATATCAACCTGACCAACGCCAACCTACAGACTGTAGCTCACGAGGTGTTCCACGCTTTGATTCTAGAAAAGGCTTTGGATGACCCTAACGCGGTGATTCTTTCCCGTAAGATGTTGGAGTCGGTCAAGAAAACAATTGACCCCAATAGCGAGTTCGCTCAAAAGATTGACAAGTTCGTCGATAGCTATGCCGACCGTCCTATCGTACAGGACGAGGAGTATCTAGCTGAGCTAACAGGTATGTTGGCTGCTCAGTATAAGACTTTAGATAAGCCAGCTCAGAACGCTATTAAAGAGTTCTTTCGCAAGCTCGCTAAGCTAATTGGTATCGACAAGAAGTTCGGCTTAGATAAGTATTTCGGTCCTGAGTTTTTAAAGACAGACGCCGAGGTGGTCGACCTTATGAATACCATCTCAAGGAAAATCCGTCAGGGGGTCTTTATAGAGTCTTCGGATTTAGCGGTGATGGAGAAGATTAAGAAGAAGTCTACGCCTGAAGAACTTAAGAAAGCTCGCGAGGATGTCGAGGTAGCTTTGGATGAGCAGGAGAGAAGTAAGAGAGAGAAAGCAGAGAGCGGCACTGGGAACAGACGTAAGGAGACATCCGTTACGGAGAAGGCCATTGACAATGCAGTAGCGTCTAGACAACAAATCGTAGGGGAACGTGCAAGCTTAGAGGATGACGTTCGTGATGGATTGGATATGGCGATGTTGACTTACACAGAGCAGGGCGATAGTAAGAAGGTAAGGAGGGAGGTTAAGGCTGCTTGGGGATGGGAGAAAGGAGCGGACGGTAAGTGGAGGTATGAGATTGAGACTGGGGAACTAAAGAAAGTCCCCAATGGAACCTATAAGCTCAGTGATGTATACGATGCTCCAGAGCTCTATAAAGCTTATCCTGAAGCAAAAGATATAAGCTTAACGATTAACGTAAGGGATGCAGGTGCTGAAAACAGCTGGTTTATGATTGACGAAAATGCTGTCGAAATAAATGTAAAAAACTATGGTAGAGTAAGGCCAGATTTAATACACGAACTACAGCATTACATACAGTTTAAGGAAGGTTTTGCAATTGGAGGAAACACAGGTACCGCAATAGATTTAATAAACTCTTTACCGCCAGATAAGTTAAAGGAAATTAATTTTCTTGAGGGCAAAGAATCCGCTATGAGTATGCTTTCGGATATAGCAGAGGAGTCTGAATTAACTTATGTAGATGATTTAAAATCAATTGACACAATTGAAGACTTCTTAAGTCGCAGTACTAGAGATGCTAATTTATTAAACTCGCTCTATGGGGATGACGCTGCTTCTTATGTTTTAGAGGTTCTTAATGAGGACCTCATTGATTTAGAAGATGGAGATTTGATGGGGGGTATATACCAGGTACTAAAAACAATACAAGAGCAGACTGAAAACAAGGATGGGCGTTCAATGTGGTCTCCTTTCGCTGTGTATGAAAGGCTTATTGGTGAAGTAGAAGCCAGAAACGCTGCTTCTAGAGATGGAGGAGGACGTTCTTTAATAGAGGACAGCGAAGACACCCCTCGAGAGGACCAATTAGCTGTGTTCGGTGAGCAAGAAAAGGTACTGAGGAAGATAGAGGCTAAGGAAGAGATGACCGAGCAGGAGTTGGATGCTTTGGACTTGGCTAAGCTACCAGCTCAGGAGGGTAGCAACAAAGGTGCTGGCTTGTTTTATGGTCCACGAGCGACGATAGCGAACTATGAATCCGCTAAGACTATGTTTGCCGACGGCGTTCCTGCTGAAGACATTGAGATTCTCACGGGATGGAATGTAGTCGAGAAGCAAAACGGCGACGTTGTCTATGTCCTATCTCGGAACGAAGTTGAATCTAAAGACACTATAGATAAAGCAATCGCTTCTCGAAAAGACCAAGGTGTGGCTCCACGCCAGCAGGTTCAAGAAAAGCTGATACAGAGAAGTCAAGCCGCTTCTAATTTTACTGATGAAGAACTAACTGCATTTGCCAAGGAAGGTATTCTATTCCACGGCTCTGATATGCAAAAAGAGTTTTTCGATAGTAAATTTATAAAGGAGTTTAATTACGGCTATGGATTTTATTTTACAGGGCTCCCAGGGCTAGCCCGTCAGTACGGAGATAAGCTTTCATTTGTTGACACCAAGGAGTTTAATTTACTCGACGGGGACGAGGAGATAACTCGGGAGCAGGCTCAAGATATGCTTGACAATCTTCCTGCATACGGACTAGAAAATGAATTTGTGGAGTCATTTTTGGAGGATTACATTGAAAATGAGGGCTTTGAAAACGACCCTCAGTCCTGGGTTATGTTTATTACTGAGGTTATATCAGACTACCAGAGTAAAGGAGAGATATTTTCTGAGTATCTAGAAACAGAATTAGGATTCGATGGTCTGACTACTTCTGACCGAGGCTATCGTAGGTCCGCCGTTGAGAGAGACGTAGATGTAGAAATTCCCACAGTAACTGTTTTATGGAACTTCGATTTACTCAATGACAACGTCTTGCAAGACCCTACTAAGGGAAAAGTCATTGAAGAGGAAGCCCCCAAAGAGGTAACTCGAAAAGAAGAGGCTACTAAAGATGTTCTAGACTTTGTGTCTCTTGTCAGTAAGGGAACAAGTGAGGATGTAATATATCTAAACAAACGCCAGCAGGTAGAGGGTATTAACCCTAAAGATGTGCGTATGCGAAGCCGCTCAGGCAATAGGGTGGGTAAGGGTCTTAGCGTCAAGAAGGTGAACAAAGAAGCCGTTGTAGAGGAGATACCTGACCTGACCTTAGATTACGTAAGGGAGAACGCGCCCGCTTCATACCTGAAGAACGCGAACCTTATCGCTCAGTATCCATTGGTTAGAGGTGTCAAGAACTTCGACGATGTATCTAGCTTGGAGCAGGCCGATGAGGTATATGAGGTATACTCTCGTCAGGTAGCTGACAACCTCAACTGGATTATGGAGAGCTACCCCGAGGAATATCGAGAGATATCTACCCTGTGGTATGACGGAGCTAATAAGATAGCCAATGAACTAGCCGCCGACTATGGCGTTAGCCCTGAGCAAGTAGCAGGTATCATAGCTTCTCTATCTCCTCAAAACGACTGGTATCAAAACGTTCGCGCCGCCGAGCTTTTACTATTAGCCTTCCGAGAGAACCCTGTGATGAGCCAGAAGATGATTGACTACCAAGTCAATTATGCTGAAGGAAAGATTAATGACCTCAAAAAGCGGATTAAATCTGCTAGAAAAGCAAAAGGTAAAAGCCAGGCTAAGGCTAAGGTGGAGAAATTTAAAGCAGCAGAGGCAAAGAACCTAAAAGCTATAGCAGATGCCGAAGCTTTACTAGACTTATTGCGTTCGTATAAAGGCAAGCGTATGGAGGATGCACCCGATGCGTTGAAGCCATATTACGTGAGGCTTTATAACGAAGTCAATCAACCCAAGTCGTACCCTATTATCAGCCCTGACGGAAACTACGGAAGCGACGCTCTTACTGACGCAGGAGGGAAACGTAAGTTTGGATGGGGGTCATACACCGAGATAGGGAAGGGTGTTTCTATACGCCTTGACGGAAGCCAAGAGAATATATCTGTCACCCTAGGGCAGATGCATAAGATTCGAAACTTCTTCAACAACATCATCGACCCGATGTCGAAGGAGAAGGACATCACTATGGACACTCACGCTATAGCGGCAGCTCTTTTAATACCAGCTAGCTCCAAGACCAAGGAGGTAGTTCAGAATTTCGGAACAGGAACAGCGAACTCAGGAGTAAAAGGACAGAAGGGATTGTACTACGCTAACCAAGCGGGTTACTTCCTCTCGGCTGAGGAGAATAATATGCTTCCTCGTCAGGTACAGAGTGTAACGTGGGAGGCGGTACGTGGTCTTTTCACGAGTAAGTTTAAGGACGGAGCTAAGAATGTAAAATCAATCAATGATATCTGGGAAAATTATGCAGAAGGAAACATCACAATCGAGCAAGCGAGGCAAGAAGTCCTCGAAAAAGCAGACGGCATCAACGCCCCTAGTTGGGCAGGACTTATTTCGGATGAGTCTAGAGATGGCGACGGGACGACTACTGAGCGAGGAAGAGGCAAGCGCGGTGGACCAGCTACTGAGCGGGAAGGCGTAGCCCCTCGTCAGCAGAAGCCTTATCCATCAGGCCCCGAAGAGGCTGCAAAGATGGGCTACCTCGTTCACGCTTCAGATAAGTCTCGCGACTCATTTGACAAGAAGTTCATCAAGGGCAGAAACAGAACAGAACTGGGCGCGTTAGGTTTTTACTTTACAGCTAACGCTCAGAAGGCAATGGACTACGGAGGTGAATACACCTACATAGACCCCGCTGATATGAACCTGTTAAACCTCGACGAGGTAAAGGGAAATAAACTACAAGGCTTCCTGTCTGACTTAGAAAGAAATCTAGGTAAATTGTCGTCCTACAGAATACGACTTATAGCGGCTCAAGACGAAGTTAGAAGCATTCCAGAATACAACGAGATTGATGCCGAACTAAAAAAGGTTGACGCTCAAATAAAAGCCCAGTCTCCTTTTGGCACATCGGCTAGTTCTCAGGATAGAGTGCTTGAGGCATTAAAGAAGGCGAAGTCTAAAACTCTTATGGACGCCTATAAGGTGGCTGAAAACGCAATAGAGAGAGACGGCAGAAAAAGCAATGCTGACGCAGCGTTTAGCGATTTGCTTTTTAACGCGGGTTATGACGGTATTTACGAAGGACCTGGCCTATACAAGGTAGCAATTTTCGATATAGACGGCCTAAATGATGCTATCGTAAGGGAAGGCGTAGCCCCTCGCCAGCAGGTAGCTGATGTAGACAATAAAATAGATGCCCTTAAAGCAAAGCAAACAAAAGCAAGCGAAGCCGAATACAAAAGGGATAAAGCAGGGAAGCCTTCGTATTCAAAGGCATTCTTTGCGGAGGACGATAAGTTCAGAAAAGAGATTGAGCGCCTTGAATTATTGAAGCTAGGGCTTGCTCCTGCTTACCAGCAGAGAGTAAAGATATCCGAAGAGTTAGATGAGTTAAATAAACCTTTCGAAAGAGAGGTTGGTAATAAATATTACCCTCGTTTGGGTACGGTCTCTAAAGGAGAGATGACGGGTGAAGACTCTGATTTAGGTGGTATATACGAGGCCGAGGTGGACGGGTATCTATTTAGAGGGGTCTCTGTTGAGGATTACAACAGAATTAAAAAAGAAGGATTTATAGACACCGATTTAAGGGGAGCGATATCCGATAAAGAGGGTATAAATTTAACGCCTTATTCAGCTACAGCATTTAACTACCTCCCTGAAGGAGTTGAGGGTGTTGTTATGGCGATGAAGGTTTCTGATAAATCAGGACTGTTTATGATTGGGGCTGACGATTACGTCAGGTCATCTAAGCCAATTCCTTTCACTGATGTAGAATTTGTTACAACGCCTGTTATAGAGGGTCGGTACCTTTCCGTGAAGGATGGCAAGTCTACACCTATTGCCATTAAAAAAGTTAGTCATCCCTCAAAGAAGACGGAGCCAGACATAGCTCCTCGTCAGCAGTTGGTATACCACGTTACGATTAGGGACAACAAAGGAGACATTCAGAAGAAAGGTCTTGAGAAAGACAGGCCACCAACCTTTGCTAAGGGGGTTATGGGTACCGCAGTATTTGATACAGCGGGCAAGAGCTTTGCGTTCTCGAACTTAGAAGACGCTACTAAGTGGGGCATCAAAACTAAAATAGAAAAAGACAAAGAAGTTTCTATTGTAGCTATTAATGCAGAGGGGAAAACTCTTCAAGAAGATAAGGCTGTAACAGAAGACCCGTTCAATCCATTATCATCAGCCGTATTCACCGAAGACGTTATATCGCCAAGTGATATACTGAGCGTTGAGGACGTTGATTATAAAATGGGCAAGCCATTTGATAAAAGCGGTGAACCACTTACCGAAGAGAGCTTTGACATAAAGGATGACGTAGCCCCTCGTCAGCAACTGAGTGATATCGCTACTCCGCTTCCGCGTCAGCAGAAGTCGGTACGTGAGGTGGTGCAGCAGGCGCGAGACAATAACTTCAAGGACGCAGCAACCAAAGACTTCCTCAAGCGCAAGGGTGTGCCAACAGCAGACATAGACAAGGCTATCAAGACCTTGGACGAGGTATACGCCCGAGTGATGAAGGAGATAGCGGGTGTTATCGCAAAGTCGCAAAAGCGTGGTGTCGACTTCAACCAACAGCTAGACAATGCACTGGCTTACTTACAAGGCACTAAGCTCTACGAGGATACCACGGATATCCACAGGGAGAAGTTGATACGTGAGGTACGCGCTAAATTCGATAAGAAAGAAAAGCGAGCACCGTCAGCGAAGCGTATCCTTGGAGAGATTAAAGACGTCAAGAAGGTGACGATGACCGAGAAGGAGGCGCTTAAGATGCAGCTCAGACTTATCGCCAAGACAGCTAAAACCACAGCGAGAGCCTTGGTAGCAGCAGGCAATGAACTGACTAAGTCGCTCAAGGATATGGTCAAAGGCGGTGTCATCACTACCAAGCAGATGAACTCTGTCCTGCGTCGGTTCAGCCGAGTAGACCTGTTCAACCCCGCAAGTATCGATAGCTTCCTCGACTATATGAGTAAGATATTCGCCGATGCTGAGTACGGAGCGAAGATTGCTAGAATCAAGAAGCTGCTTCCCCGAGCCAAGAAGAATATAAAGTCTAAGATTGGCGTTGCCGACGTGCTCGGTGATACCCTCACTAAGCTCTTCAATGTCAACCCTACGTTGATACCGATGCAGATGCTTGAGGACTATATCAAGCTGGTAGAGATGATGGGTGCGTCGAAGAATGTGCTTCCCCTTGCGGACATCAACGACGTAACGGAGGTAGCCAATAAAGTCCTAAACGCGGTATACGAAGAGATATCTATGGCCGAGGACTTGGCCGAGGTATTTGCGAACTACGAGAATAAAGTCATCAAGGACGGTAAGCTCGACTACGCAGCTACGATTGAAGCTATGATTGCTGACCAGACCATATCTCTAGAGGAGGCCGCTGTGATGCGTAAGTACAAGTCGCGTATCGTAGAGCCCACAAAGAAAGAACCTAAGACCGAGGCAGAGCTAGCCGAGGAAAGGGCGGCACTTATGTCGGCGGTTGAGGCGGCCAAGGTCAACGTCTCGCGTCTCGTTATGGAAGAGGAACGAACCTTAGCTCGTCAGCTCGCCAAGCTGATGGGTACCGACGCTATCGAGAGGCTCAGCAACCAGCAGCTAGAGACGCTGTTAGCTGTCATAGATAACATAAACAACGGATTCGTAACCCACGCAGCTCAGCGACTCGCCGAGACAATGAACGCTTCGAATAGGGCGGAGTCTTTGTCTGAGTCTGTGGCTAAAGCTAAGCCTTTATCTGTGTCTACTTTTATCGGTAAGATTAAGGCTGGCATCACCAAGAATAATAAGTTCTTCGAGTCTGTCAAACGCAACCCGCTTGCCTATCTAGACCAGGTTTTTGGTGACTTTAAGACCACGCGTATTTACGACGCTATATTCAAGCCGCTAGCGCAGGCTTACGATACGTTTTCTTTGGAGATGAAGAGGGTGGACGAGCGGTTGACCAATGCGCAAAATGCAGTGATGAAGTCGTTTAAGAACGACCCCAACAAGGCGCGTATGTCTTCGTACAAGATGATGGCTTATATGTTGCAGCGTGAGTTCGAGGCTAACCCCGACAACAAGCAGGTAAACCCAGCAGCTGACTTCATCCGAGCTACCATTGACCATATCAATAAAGGTCAGTCTTTCTTCAAGGGCAAAGATGCAGAGATGCTTCAGCAGATACTCGACGATTTCGGTGGAGAACAGATTGACTCTCAGAAGCTATACGACTCATTCAATAAAGCAGAGCGAAATGCACTTGCCGTTATGGAGGACATCAACAAGTCTATGGGTAGTAAGGCTGTCTTTACTGGTGCTGTGATACGAGGCCGAAGGGTTGATGCTCTCAACCAATACGCACACCACAACGTACTGAGCACTAGCGGTCAGATGGATAGGTCGGCAGATGTATCTATCATAGAAGCTTATAACCAATCGATGAGGGCCTCTACCAAGGCTAAGAATTTGATTGAGCGTACAGGGGTTGCTACTCCACTTAACTTCGATGTATTTAGCTCGGTATCACGCGGCTCTAGATTTACGTTGACAGACTTCTACTTGACTGAGCCTATCCGCACATCACGGAAAACCATATCAGATACGAGGAAGCTGTTGGAGGAGCGTGGCGATGTAACAAAGCAAGAGAACGAGATAGTAAATTCTATTGAAAACGCGCTCGAGCTGGCACTCGACGACCTGCTAACACGTACGTTTAGTCAAAGCACTATGATTGAGAACGTTGTTCAGTACGTAAAGAAGACGGGCTACCGATTGGTACTGGCTTCAGCTACTCGTGCTGGTGCAGAGTACCTATCTAACGTAAATTTTGCTGTTATCTATGCGCCAAAAGATTTTGCAGCTGGTATGGCTAATAAAAAAATGGTAATGGGGACGGTGGGCATAGACGTGATGAGCAACCTGAAGAGCACTCAGCTTTCTAGGATGTATCCTAATGAAATCTTGTCGGGCCGTATGATTGACACATCGGTACTAGGGGAGAAGGCTGGTGACAAAGGGGGGAGGGCTTATGGAGACGTGCGCAATAAGATAACTCAGATATACAACGGGTTATTATCGCCCGCAAAGAAAGGAATCGAGCTTGTAGCTGACACATTGATATCCGCTCCCGATAAAGCTGTTATCCGTCCGTTGTGGTTTGGTTCATTTGAGAACGCTTTTGTAGAAATTACAGGTAAAAAGCCAGACTTCGAAAAGATATCTGCAAACGATGAAGCTTATATGGCGGCTAATCAAGAGGCGCTAGACAAAGCAACCGATACAGCAGACCAAGTCACTACGCTTGCTGGTGCTGCGGACAACCCGTTTAAGAGTATGTTAAGGGGGAAGTATCCTTCCAAGGCCAAGCAGACCGCCCTGCTTCAGTTCTTCAACAACTTCAATAGCTTTATGACTCGATTCTTGATATATGAATATATATCAGCGAGGACGGCTGTAAATGCTATGCTGGGTAACGGTATGATTTCAAAGCGTCAAGGCGCGGCTCTCCTTGGTGCCGTTGTTACACGTATGGTTACTTATACTCTGTTAAACACTGTATTTGCTCTATTTTTGAAGCAAGCGTTTGGATTAGGTGATGACGAAGAGGACGATAAGGATGTAATCAAGCAGTTCGGTCAGGCATTGGCCTCTACTGCCGTCAGCCTTATAGTAGGCCGAGACTTCGGTAACGTAGTGAAGGGTCTCCTTAACTACGGAGTGGAGAATCTCAACGAAGAGTTTCTAGATGAGCTTCGTGACGGAGACTACGACCCGTACCGCGACTCTATCGCTTACACGTTTGTGCCAGCAGACAAGGAGTACAAGTCCAACACCCTAGCGGATTACATACGTAACCTGATGGGTCCGTTCGGGACGTTCTATAAGATGGCAGAGTTCGGAGTGAAGGCGCTGAGTGCCGATGAGAAGAAAGACCCTGCTGCGCGGCTACGGCAGTTAAGAGAACTCAACGAGCGATTGCCGCTCGAGGTCCTCGGTAACTTAGGATTGATTCCTTTATACCGTGATATCAGGGCGCTCTTACTAGCCGATATCTACAAGGATATGGGTAAGGAAAAGAAGGGAGGTAAAACAGGTATGACTAAAGCTGAAAAGGCTCAGATGAAAGAATACTCCCCTGAGCTTTACGAGATGCAGATGCAGATGGAAGAGGATATGAAGAACCCTGAGCTTGAGCGATTCGAAAAGGAGATGAAGCTCCTTGAAAAGCAGATTGAGGAATCCCTAAAGCAGAGCCGATAGTAAACGGAACAGGCCCCAGAGAAGGACTCCGTTAAGGACAAAGACCAACAGGAGGTTACGTGTTTCTTTTCTCATAGCAGCTTGTCGGTTATGTTATGACCTAGGTCTATATGAAGATACGATATCTTCTTTGACTTGGTCTGTCCTCTATCCCAATGCGTCTTAGCAGGTAGGTTTCTGACCTCCCAGTTAAGCGCATTGGTTTTAGAGATGTGGTTTAAATCAAACGCCCATACCCCTTGGGGTGTAGAGTTTATATAGATAGCTCGCGTCTTATTTTTAGCCGACTCCTGCATCATATACTCGTACTTAATATGCTCTATCAATAGCTCGTCATAGTGTCGAGTCCGACACTTTAATTCTATCTGCATATTGAAGTCCTCGCTGAAGCAATCGTATCGAGAAAAGTTAGACTTATAATTTAAAAGGTCAGGGATTAAACTATCCCGCAACGCCTCGTATAGTGACTGTTCATCTTTGTATCTCATCCTCAATTGAATCCACCAAATCCTTGAGACGTTGATTCAACTTCACGACACATAGACACACTTGAGAATAGTCCTGGTCCACAAAATTCTCGTAGATATCATCGGACAGGTCGTGGATTTCGCCCATCATAAAATTGATAAGCTTAAGTCGTTCTGCGGTATCCACGTTCCAGTTGTCCATTGTCTATCTCAAAAGTATTTTTGCTTCCTCTGGATTTATAGTCTTGATAGCTTGGTAGATTTTCTTTGAGTTCCGATGAACCTCTTCCCTTTCTTTCTTTAGGGAGTCTGTTCCTAGGCAGGTATACATAAAGCAATCTAACTTTAATAATGCATCAATCTTTTGTTTCTCTGTCCAGGTTTTGAAACTTAGAATCTTATCTATATCATTGATATTATAAGCCATTTATGATAGTTATTAATTTAGATTTCAATTGTTTTTCCTTACCAGCAGGAAGTCTCTTCCTAATAATATGAAATATATCTGACAATCGCTCATCCTCCCTATCACGTTTATCGAGGCGAGCTTCAGTTTTCGTTAGTCGTAAAGATAAGGATTCTAAATTCTGTCTTAATCGGTAGATATGGTGACGAAGTTCCAACGTATCCATCTCGTCGATAGGGTCAACTGTATTCTCTCGTAGTTTAGATATCCTTCTATATGATTCATCTAGGTTAGGGTGTTGACTAAAGAGGACGTGTGAGTTCCTTAAGTAGTGAAGTATAGTCGCGTGGTCTTTATCTAGGGTGCGACCTATAGCTGTAAGGCTGTATCCTCTGTCGCGCATCACCTGCGTATAAACCCTGCGGGCATCTACATAGGGTCTCTTACGAGTCTTTTGTAGTATATCTAAATTGAATTCTGCATTTACGATAGCAATTAACTGCTCACTCTCCTTCTGTATGAGGGATGTATTCATTGGATAAGATTTTATCGAGGTAATTATCTAAGTCCACTTCGATGATATCAATCATCACGGCAAACTCAGGGTCCTCTTTTAGGAATTCAACTTCTAAAAACGTAGGCCGTCCATTTTTATTGTGGATAACCATACCCGTAGTTTGCGGGAATATACTTACGATAGGCAAATCATAGACCGCCTCTTCTAACTTAGACCATATGTCCATAGCCTCGGGGATGGTAAAGAGTTTTATCTGAGATAAAAAACTATCGTCAGCCACGAACATAACGTCACTGCTCTCCTCTGTATACTTCTGTTTTAAATCCATAGCCTTCTAGTTCTTTTAATCGATACTCTTGTAACCTCGACACCTTCCCTTTCGGGCGTTTAACTTCCGAGAATAAAACGTCAGCCCCTGGTTTTAAAGCCAGTATATCAGGTATGCCGTTCTTATTGGTCTTCATCAGCTTCAGGACGTAGTACCCCTCAGCCTCCAGCTCCTTGATTCGATTGGATTGGATTTGTTGTTCAGTCATTTCTTTGGCTTAAACGATACAGGGTAATCAGCTAAGTATGGCTCTATCTCTTTGAGTTTAGCGAACTTAATATACTCTCCTTCCTCGTCTAGCACCTTTACCATTGATATGATAATCTTTGGCTGACCATCGACAAGGTCGAAATGGTATCGTGTAATCTCTAAGCTTCCTATATTTTTCATTGTATGTGTCTTTACAAACTTAATAAATCCCTTTTGAAGTGTTTTAGCGTGTAGTCTTTCTTACGAGCAACCGCTTGGTAGATGTCCTTCTCGATACCTCCTTTAGAGAATACCCAGTAGACATCGTTCTTGAGCCTGTCCTTAGTGGTCATCCTATCTCTTGACTGCCAATAACTTGTGGCACTGAAGTCGATATTGTAGTACACCAAAGCCGTAGCCTGACGTAGCGAGATACCCTCTCGTCCGCTGACTATCTGTAGGGCTATGTTCTTATCGGTGGTGTTGAACTCCTCGAGTTCTGTCGTAAGCTTATCACCGAAAATCTTCTTTAAAGCGTTGAGCTCTTCTTTAAACTTATAGAAGATACCAATCTTCTTATCCTTGAATCGCTCACGGATAAACTCCGCCTTGGTATAGTCCAATACCATAGACTCTCCACTCTCGAACTTCACCGTTCCCGAGCATAGTTGGTGGACCTTTTGCATCAGCTTCACAGCTGTGTCAGCCAGTATCACCTCGTCCTTACCCTCGACCACCTTATCGCGCTTGAGCTTATTGATAATATTTTGTGTCGAGTCCGACATTATTACCTCCAGCACGTGCTCCTTGGTATCCACAACGAAGCCCGCCTCCTTCTGCGTATACATCAGCGTGTATGGCTTCACAGCGTCTAGGATAGATTGCTTACCGCCTGAGTAGTCATTGACCATATGAAGGCCCCTACGTTGCTGCTTTACGTTGACGAACTCATTGGCGAACTTATAGAACGTCTTGTAGTAGTCAAATGGATTGCCCTGTATCCCATAGACCTGATGGTACATAGCCGAGTACGACTCAGGGGTAGGGGTACCTGACATAAGGATGACATAGGGTCTGTACTTAGCGAGCAATGCACGTACCTGCTTCGTCCGTTTACTGGGTTTTGGAAACGTTCCCATCGTGTGACTCTCATCACACACCACTACATCCCACGCCACCTCGGGTAGCTTATGTAGGCTCTCGTAGTTGATGACAGTCAGGTTATAACTAGGAGAGAGCATAGCGTTATCGTCCTCTATAGAACTGATAGCTTTCTTCTTGGTGATAAACAAGACGTTCTGTGCCTTTAGCTGCTCGGCTATAGCGAGACTCGTAAGCGTCTTGCCCGTTCGCACCTCCATAGCTAGATAGCACCACCCTGCACGCTGTAGGACATCGACGGCTTTGCCGCATATCTCCTTTTGGTAGTCGCGTAGCTCCAT
>TARA_R110000824_G_scaffold45728_4_pt1 | contig 22230 bp, 9 predicted proteins | sample TARA_R110000824 | Tara Oceans TARA_R110000824 (sample SAMEA4397747) | marine metagenome | biome: Polar Biome; feature: [MES] marine water layer (ENVO:01000295) within the mesopelagic zone...; material: water (ENVO:00002006), including particulate matter (ENVO:01000060) such as......
TGACAATACGAAGTGGAATTTTAGTGTACGAATTAAGCCTAGCAACTATCCATTGCCGCAAGTCAACGGCGCCGACAACAGTAATCTAACTTATGATTTGATTTTTCAAGGCCGCAACAATATTGCTGGAACTACCACTCAGAACTTTAGATTAACAAGTTCGCTAAGTAAGGGCACCGGAGAGAATTTCCTGCGCGCCGCCAAGCGCATATATGTGGGAGCGCAACGAACGAACCTGACAGGAACTATTATTAATAATTCGGATGTTCTTGTGTCTGCCGCTCGTTATTGGACCAAATATCTAGAAGACGGCTCGCTGGCACAACATACCTATGATGTAGATAATCATGGAATTTCAGGCTCTTATAGAAATATTTCGCCTTTTGATGGAGATAACAATAACTTAGATATTCTCAATCTGCACACGCTGGCCTTAAACTGGAAATTTTCTAACTTAAGTACCTCGGACGGCAGCGGAAATTTTGTAGTTACCGATTTCAGTTCTGGCTCTGCATTATTGCGCGACAACTATGGCTGGATGGGCAAGATTTTTGGCTACCAACATTCAGGCTATGGATATGGATTTGCTACATCTTCCACTGATGTTGTAGATAAGAAGCTCATTAATATCCTAAAGGTTACCGGGCCCGAAAGAGCGAGTTCTGCCGAAATGGTTCAAATTTTATCCGAAGATGATCAAATATTTGGAGTGGTTGAAACAGTTCCAGATTACGTGTTTACAATCGAAAAAAGCATGTATCGAGCGATCTCTGAAGAAATGTTAGATTTCTTCGCAGGAGTTGTAGATTTCAACAATACTATTGGTGCCCCAGTAAACCGTTATCGTGGGCGCTATAAAGATCTTGAAAAACTCAGAGAAATTTTCTTCCAACGTGTCACTACAGTCTCCAATATTGAAAAGTTCCTCACGTATTATAAGTGGTTTGATGATGGCATTCTCGATATCTTAGAGCAATTCATTCCAGCTTCAGCTAAATTTGTTAAAGGTGCTTATAACATTATAGAAAGCCACGTATTGGAAAGAGCAAAATATGAAACTAAATTTCCGACCCTTGAATTTAAACCACAACCCCCCGAAGCAAAACTCGAAGGTGGTGCAACTGAAAAGCTTTATCCCTATAAACTAGGAAGCACCACTCTCCCGTCTCCTACCTTACGGAAAACAAATGTTCATCAAAAATTCTGGCATGATCGTGCTCTAAGGGATACCCCCGAGACCACTTCAGGCAATGGAAGTATCGATGGTGATCGGACCACTTATAGAAATGTGGCCACCACCAACCCTCGTTTAAAAGTGAACGCCCCCACTCTTCAAACACCCGGCGGAACGCGCTACTCGATTGATACATTTGCTAATAGAAATTTTGGTAAGCTTTTTAATGTTGAGTGGGAATTGGGCCGCCGAACTTTAAAGGGCGGCGTCAATTTTGAAGCACCCAAGAGCATTAGCTTTACTTATAACGCGTTATATCCTTTTGGGCCCATTAATACCGATGGGGGAGTATTTGTGCCCCGCAATGTCTTGTTGGGCCTCACTACAGATCTCGTTGGATTAGAAGACAATATTGATGATTTAGAAGTTCGCCAGATTAAAGACAAAACCAAACGACACATTAAGGTTCAACATGGCCGCGACTGGGAGCAAGGCTTTAGCTATAGCAATACTGATTCTGATTTCTCTTTCCCGTTTAATATTATGAGTTCATCCGTCAAGAGCGGGTTTAATAAAGAGGTTGTCGAGAAGGTCACAGCCAGCATCACAATCACAAACTTACACAACGATGGATATGGTCCCGATATGGAAGTACCGATGCAAACAACTTTTACCGAGTATGCAGTCGGCGGCCATCAATCTAGACACGTCAAGCTGAATACTGGAGCAGATATTCCTTCCACCCGCCCTGAAGCTTGGAAGATTCTTGTCGGAAGGTGCCCGGGCACTTCTGGCGCACTTGGCATGGTTTCACCGGACTATCCATTGCCTGATGCCGCCGGCACAACAGCGCTAGAAATCATGAACTATGACGCCCCGCGCGCAGTTTATTATCGAGATTTGATGGTTAAGAGCCCGGTCAACATTAAGAATATTCAAATGCGGACAGGCTCTACCATCCTTGGAAATTACCGGAAGAATTATGAATTAGTGAGCACAGTCGGTGCATACGCCAATCCGCGCAGCTTTGTAGAGAATCAGCCAAAACTGCCCTCGATTATCACAGCCAACTCAAACTTGTTGACAGGCACAAATGTCATAGGCAACTATTTGACATTAAACAGTAATCAAAGCCTTCTAAACGATCCGGATCACACAAACTTTTATAACCTCGACTACATGGTTACTGACTTTAGTGGGGCTCACCCCAATAATTCTGTCATCGTGTCGCGCTTTGGCGCCCCGGGCGGTCGCACCACAATGGCCCGCGGCCGGCAAGACCTTAGATCGTCAGAATTCTCCCCCTATAACACTTTGAATTACAGAAACCTGCCCGTACTAAACGCAGGCGTAAACACAGGATCTGCCCAAACTGGATCCACAAACGGCGCCGGCTCTGGTATTCGAGCTTACGATGTGAATGGACAGCCTTTTGGCCTTAATCAATTGTTGTCTCGCCACGCAGCCAAGTTTGGCCGCGACTCATTATTCCCACTGACGCCCTATTCGCTTAACAAATCCTTCTATCCGAACAACGATGATGGCCTGAGCGATAGGCAGCGATATGTTTATGAACAAGATACCCAATACACCAGCCATGCAGATTTGCAAATGTGGCTTAAGATGGACAAGGATGTATCGTCGGCAGGAGACATTCCTGATGATAGTGGGAATGGCAAGGTAGGTAGCTTTCCTGCTTCTAATGATCGGCCCACCTTTGTGCCTGAAACTCCTTCGCCGCATATTCAATCAAATTGTTGTGACTTTAATGGCGGCATGAATCAAGTAAAGATTGGAACCGCGGCAGTATGGGATGCGATAATAGGATCCGGAGGCCTCACCGGAACTTCAAAGATGACCCTTGCAGTGTGGGTTAATCTAGATACGAGCGGTGGAGGAGTAGAAAATTTCATGGATTTTGGCGGCGACAACATATTGTTTGGAAGACAGGCCGCCAACAAGGTATATTTTCAAACTGAGTGGAACTCCGGAGCCGCAGCATGGTGGCTAAGCACTATTCTTTTGGATGATTACGAAGGCACATGGATTCATGTTGCAGTGAGTTATGATGCAGGGAGTACAGCTAATAATCCCGTAATCTATGTGAACGGAGAAGCTATTACGCTTTCTGGGCCGCTCGGCACCGCGCCAGCCGGCTCATGGGATGGAATTACTGTATCCGCCTGCTTTCTAGGGGGTACCACCAACCGAATTGATGGCAAGCTAGCCGATGCTGCCATTTGGAATTCCATTCTAACAGCCGCAGAAATCAAAGCCATCTACAAGGCCACAAATGGAATTTACGCTAGTACACGAGCCAGCGAGATAGCCCCAGGCGCATCTTACGACCAAGCCCCCGCATTCCACCAACCCAATCGCAACGCCAAGACAGTGATGAAGTTGGTCGGAGAGAACAACTACAGAACTTCTTCAGCTTATGACAACTTCTGGGTTCAACATCAAATCCCTCGTTCTGATTCGCAATATCACTGGATTACCTCTTCAGTATTAAGCTTAAACAGTCACTTTGGTTATTTGCCGGCAAACTATCAAGTGCGTAGAATGGTCAATGGAGTTGCGACTTATATCGATGGATATAATTTTGTATCTGCTAGCAATTTTGGAAGTTATGTAACTGCCGGCACGCGCAAATGGGGAGACAGCTTTAATGTTAAGGGCGGCGATGGATTCGTGCCCGTTGATATTCTTGGCTTAAACTTTAATATCGTTGAAGGCGCCAGCGGCAGCACGAATACGATTGGCAACGGAAGCGATGCGCTTTCATTAAGTGTCAATAGCGATTTTATTGGCGCCATCGACGGGACTATGACAGGATCCATATTCAACTCTTTGATGCTTCATCGAAATGGGCCCTGGCAAGCTGCAACATGGAAACGCAATCGTGCTGCTGATGACAGCCCCATTCTTCGTCATGAAAAGCGAACCAACAAGCTGTCCATGATTACCGGTTCAAACCAAGATACTGATATATACGAACTCGCGCGCTTTGATTTGCGCCCAGTTTCCTTGAGGGGTCGACCCACCCTTGTCAATTATGATGATGGCGGCATAAACGTCACGATTAAAGCAACGAGCAATAATGAAAAGATTTATTTCCAAGGCCCTCGTCAAACAGACATTAATAATCTGCAAGAATTTGATGCAGCCACCGTTACTACTCCGCTTGATCAGGTGCTGCTTATTACAAATGCTAGCACCAATTACAACTTAAATTGGGTACTGTATACTGAAAACATTTTCCCTTCCGAAAGAAATGAGATGGCCAGCGCAAGCACCCAGAGAATAAATTATGATAATAAATTTTGGAGAGGTACACCCACAGCACGAGGTTTAGTGGGCAGTCAATTTAGAAATTCTTTTATGGGTGGGCCAGCATTTACTAGCGCAGGCCCATGGGTTACTGATAATCAAGTTTCTCAATCTTGTTGGCCCTTAGACACAACTTTGGATTTTGTAACGCGCACCACGCTATCGGGAAGCACCCCCGGAGGCAACTATTATACTTATTGGACCGGCTCGGGAGGGGGCGAGCTACAAAACCATTATAATATGAGATATCTCATGAGTCCCACCGTTTTCGCTGCCGGCGTAAAACCAAAAGTATATTATATGCAGCCTTCGGCGCTTTATGCGAGAAAGCAAACTTTACAAATTCCTACTTCAGTTGTTTCACCTACTGGAATCCCAATTCCTGAAACTTCATCGGTTGGTGGCCACCCCACTTATGACACAGTAGGTAGTCGAATACAGAAAGATCCTCTCCAAGCAGATTGGGACTTAGGCTCTACATTGAGCAGTAGTGATTTCGGTCCCGGCTCCCGCGGGAATTTTGCTGGGGACACTTATTGGGATGCTCCGTCACAGGCAGGCATCATGGTTAAAACTGGGTCTACTTATGTTTTTAAATCCGACCCTTCTGAACCGTGGTTTAGCGATTATGACGACTTTCAACATGATTTAAAATTAATGGCCAAAGACTATGCAGTGGTTCCTGAATTTAGGATGAGTATTCATATAGATGATTATACTAAATTTGGAATTAATGCTTCTGATAAATATGATACTTTTGAGATCCCTGGCACAAAGGAAACTAGTGCTACATCTTCTTTTTATCTCGATTATTCAAATTCTGAATTCTTAAAAGATTTCCTTAAGATTCAATTAGACTCTGGCAAAACACCTACTCAAATTAGGCTTAGTTGTAAAGCGGCCCTTCGGTTTAATCCTTACAGGGGTTTTTATCCCGCTCAAAGAACACTAGAAATGACATCTATGTTTTCGAGTTCTTATATCAAAGCCATGGTTGCGCGCTATTACTCCTCCTTCGATTCGGCCTCCTATAATGTGGGACCTGAAGCCATCGGCGGCATGACCAAATACCCAGGTCTATATAATGCTATTTTAAGACCCTTGTTTGCCCCAGGTATTCTTTATAATTCAATTAAAGCCGGCATGGCAGTTGATTATCCAGTAGTGCATACCCCCGAGCGCGTTTATGGCGGTGCTATGACAAAATTTGGTTTAGCAGGAAAGGCCGAAGCCGGCACCTCCGGTAGTGCTGCATGGTATCAAGCTGATCGAGCACTGAACAAAAACCTGACTATTTGGGCGAAAGGAACAGGCGATGTGCGCGCCACCGCACAATGGGAAAATTATTTAGTCAATATCGACACTCGTTCTCAACCGAGTGGCGCTGCAGGCTGTCCTGAAGGTGCCGACCAGATAACACCTTATTATAAAAACGGAAGCATTTTTGATGAAAGATTTCCTTTCGAAGCGATTGTGGCACCAGAACAATATATTGCCGGCCGACAATTAACGAGCATTGAACCTCACCCATCGGCCTCAATGGGTGTTGTAACAGCCTCATTACTTCCAATACCTTCCGATGGTATGTATACTGCGTTTGCTCAAAACTTTTTTGGACAAGTAGCCGAGTTCTTTTTAGAGAATCGCGATTATACCGGTCTTAAATCCAAAGCTATGGGCACTAATTTACAATTTGAGAGCGGAAGTATTTACATGACTCGCATTCGCTTAAGACGTTCTATGAACGGTAAGCGCCGCTACGATCAAGAATCGGGTTCTCTCTATATCAGTTCTTCGATAAACGCCGGCGGAGGCACCGGCTTTGGAAAAGTTACCGGCTCTAATAATCATTATGGATTATATGGTGCACAAGCTGAGCGCTATTTAATAGACAATGCTGGAACTTATGGTGAGTATCACTGGCCGATGCATATTAGTGGTGCTTTTTATCCATTACCACAAGATCCGCGTAATGATTCGGCAATACAAGAAACATTTACACTTTATAGTCGCCCGGGCGCCTTCGGGCCTCCCATGGCCGGTTATGAATTAGGCTCCCCACCCTCCTATGGTTTCACTGCTTCAGTAGGCGGATGGACAGGCAAAGCCCAGGAGATATTAGTGGGAGGCGGCTTTGGCGCCATTAACACCGGATCTGCTACTTATGCGACGTCGGAAGGGGAAACCACCATCACCGCGGTCTCGGGCTGGTCAGTTCGAAAAGATCGATCTCTGTTCTCTCCCATGGATTCAGCAAATGGATTTTATTGGGCCCACACGCCCCCTTATTATAATGGAGAAGCTTGGTGTGATGTTATTTTTAGGCCCAACCACACAAGGAGCTATAATGTGGAAGAAATTCTTGCGCAATCAGAAAAAGTTTATTGGAGATGTGATGCCGGCTACAGACAGCTATATGGAAATGTGAGTATTTATGGTATCCAACATAATCAAGGCTATCGATTAATTAATTCAGGAGCCCTTGTGGCGTGGGGACGTGGCGCCGCAGACCATCGCGGCGGCGCCGGATCCGGCGACAGTCCACTTTATCGTTTTTTTATGACTTCTTCAACATTTACCGACCGAGATTGTGATACAATAAATGCTCCTTATGGTGGCGCAAATATTAATGACAATGCAATGCAGGTTTCCGCCAGTATTGATTTGTTTGGAATTGAAGAAGTGCCTACTGTGACGGTTCCGCTGCTAAATCCAGGCTTAGATGATCTAGAGCTTACTACCAATGTTGCTCCCGGCGCTCACATTACACAACAAAATGTAAGTGTAGGTTCGCGTTGGGTAATTAAACCGAAGTTTGAAACACCCCATATGAATTTCAGCACAGAGCACGGCCCGCGGCCAGTAACAGCTAGCACAATGCCCAATACTTTTGGACGAGGAAGTGTTTCGTATGGGATGTGGCACCAATATGGACTTCCCGAAACCGATCCAACAAGAGGAATTTTCCTTGATATTGACGATATTCCTCAAGAATGGTTAAAAAATCATCATGATGTGGTATTAACCCCAAACACTGCTTATAATAAACACATCGCCTCCCCGAAGGACATCTCCGATGGTCAGACACCATTGAACTCTGATCGCGCTTGGTCAAGATGGATTACTGGCTCTAATACACTTTGGGAGAATGTCAAATCTCTTAAGGGTGTATTTGGATTTGAATCTGAGAATTCTCAAGCGCGCCTAGGACAATTGGCTCAATCTAGAACCATCAAAGAAGCAGTTGTAGCAGTACCCTATATCTATGATGCACAAACAATGGACCGAACAGGTGCCTCAAATACATTTCAGAGAAATGCCCTACAGCTTAAAAAGAAATGGATTGATATTCCAACTGAAAGATATCAAGCTGCAATTTCAGCGACTGATGGGACGAGTGCGGGGGACTCTTTAGATGCCGCTGGTGAATCCATTCGACGACTAGTAGAGAAGATGCCCAATTATATTTTACCACCGCAGTTTGACTTCTTAAACAACCCAGACGTAGATCCAATTGTGATGTATATGTTTGAATTTGAATATAAGCTTGATAAAGATGACTTGTCTTATATCTGGCAAAATTTGGCACCCCGGGACTACAAGAAGATTACTTTTGAAGAAAGCTCGGAAGCCCATGAATTAATGGATACCGAATTACTAAGCGCAGATAACATCCTAAATAATCCGAACTTAAGGTGGATGGTTTTTAAAGTGAAGCAAAGAGCCAAAATAAAATATAGCGATCTAAAAGTACCCCAAGTGGGAAGTTATTCCTCCCTTCTCAGTGCAGGATTAACGTCTCCAAGTGGTTATCCACTTCAATATAACTGGCCTTATGACTTTGTGTCTTTTGTCGAACTAATTAAGATGGATGCTGAAGTGTTATACACCGATCCTCTCCCAGTACCAGAACAATTAGAAGAGACTGTAACCCCAACACAAGCCACGACATTTCAACTTACTGCCCAACAAGCTGCAGTAATACAAGCCGCGCCCTTTTTGCCCACTAATCAAGCTGACCCGGCGCTCGGAGTTCAAACCAGACAGACATCGATATCCAGCCGTGTATCAGCCGGCCCAACCCGCCAAACTGCAGGCTCTTCGCAGGTTACAACTCGCCGTGTTAGTAACAAGGGCCGCGGCGGCAAAGGTAATTATTAATTATGGCTACGTTTATTAATAAAAAACAACAAGTTATAGACTTAAAATTAACTTTATATGGCCATTATTTATTTTCTATTGGAAGGTTTGCTCCCAAATATTATACGTTTATGGATGATAATGTCATTTATGATACCTCATACACAGGACGCAATGAAGAACAGAGCGCAATTCATGAACGAATCAAAAATGAAACTCCATATCTTGAAACTCTAACATTGTTTGAAGAAATAGAAAATAACTTACAATTACCGTCAGATATAAATAAAAAGACTTTTTATGCTGGTGATTTGACCGCAATGATGGAAATAGCGCGCAAAGATAATTTTAAATTTACATCCATGATTGGAGACGCATATTTAGACGGAACATCTAACGCCGCTCCTGCATGGAAAGTTGTAGTCTTGGCCGGCCAGATTTCATCTTCAATGACAGAAAACTTAGCCCAAGATTTAACAATTCCTCAAATTAATATTGATCTAAATTATATTAAAAAAGTAGTCGATAGACCTCCCAATCCTGCAGAATCAAAATCTCCTCGAAAAGTGCTTGACACGGTTGGACAATTTGGAGATAATAAATATATTCAATTAATTGGCGAGGACGCATTGATATATTTCGAAGAAGCTAATACAGAATTATTGACCGAAAACTTTGAGATCGAGGTGTTTGAAATATTTCATAGTTCAAGTACTACACAATACACGAGAAAATATTTTGATAATATTGAGCCTCAAATTGTCAACGGAATGATGGTGAGGCCGACGCCCACTAATCCATCGCGTGCTAATGTGACGAACGGCCGCGGCGTGGTCACTTTAGCTACTTCTAGTGTGGAATATTATTTTAATGTTGTAACCGATTATATGATTGATGCCGAGCGAGCTTGTAGGGCTATGGAAGAATTTAATAAAAAATCTTATTATATTGATTTGGATTTTGATTGTGAATCATCCTCTGGCGAAGGTCTCTTGATGGATATTTATGGCAAGGTAACGGAGCCAGATATATGCCCCTAAAATTTGAAGCCAATTTAATAAATCAACTGGGAAAACAATTACCAACACCGGTGATTGAAAAAGTTGAGATCTATAACGATAGACTGTCTATCACTGTATCAATTTATGTTGAAACTAGTGAAGGTCTCTCCGCCCTCAATGCCAGCACACCCGCTACGAGCAGCGTCAATGAATACTTAAAGGGTTTAAAACTCTATTGTTTTTATGTATTAGGCGAAAACGACGCTCTAGGCTTAATTAAAAAACGCAATTATAAAATTTTTAATGAAATAACAACAGCCCAACAACAGTTGTGTTTACGTCCGAGTTCCACGAGCGCCTTCCTCAGCGCCAATATTGATTTACATAACGAAAGTGACATTGCAAGCATTACAGGAGGAAATAACTCCCAGGCCTTGGGTCAGCTTATTAATGAGTATAACAATAACAGCGGCACCACTTCGGACGTGGATGCATTTTTTCTAAGGATTAATTATCCGAATTATTTTTTGATTGATATAGAAGAGATGGTTCAGTCTAGTGAGCAACTTTATTCTGAAGAAGGTCACCCCATTATTCAATATACTACCACTCAAGATATTAATATTGGATTTGTAGACTCTGAACTAAATCTCGGACATGGAAGCGAGAGCATTTTTTCAGCTATTAGCAGCGCATTAGACGAAATGACTATATTTGCATTTTCTTCTCCTTTGGTACTTGAGTCTGATATCGCAAGTAACCACTCCACCGGCTGGACCCCCACTTTAGGCAACCCATGGCAAGTAAAGTGGGATTTAGACTACACCCACAGCTATGCCTTTACAAAATATAAAACGAGCCTTAATCCAGTTCTCAATAGAACTTTGTATGTAAATGAATTTTCTGATGTGGCTTATGAAAAAGTGTTTAAATCTCCCGGACTAATCAACAATGAAGGACAGGATGTATATGTTACCACAAGTGGTGATGTTTTTAATGGGACCCCAATTCGTAGTACAAAAGGGGGCTATTATGCTGATGCTGCAATTCGATTGCAAACTATAGAAGAAGATTTTAGAGATTTTAATAATTCATATAAAGCGGCCGCCAGCAATAACCCTAAACTTCAAGCAGCGGTCGACAGCGTATCTTATGTATTAGAGAACAATAAAGAAGATTCAAATCTTTTATACGAATTAAATCAATATCGAAAAGCTTTTCCTCAAAAGGTCGGCTCGGGAGTTCTTGCTAACTATTATAAACGATTTAGAGGATTAATAGCCGCTAGTGACAAGCGCGCGCGCCAAGGAGGTGTTCTTTCGCCAAAGCAGATTAGGAACACCAAGCTAATTGATTATAGAGGCATTGGGCCCTCCGGGTATACGCTCCCAGAGATTCCCCTTTATAATCGAGTTAGTGATTTTCTTTATTGGAAAAATGCCTTAGTGAGTCACACTCTTTATCGTGATGACGTGGAAAATATCTTTAAAGGCCAAATTCATGGATATTTCTTTTTCGATCTTCAAAAAGCTTTTCACACTCAAAGCGTTATAGCACAAGTATTCGATTATGGCAAACTTTTGAATATTTTTGGAGTCGATCTTATGCGTCGATATTATTATATTAGTACTGTCGACAATGATTGGTATTTAGATATGAACAAAGAAGTGGATGAGCCCGTCGCGTGGGAGGATGTTGACACCGCCGCATTTTTTATGTTTGGTAATATACGCACGTACTTGGGCATTCCCCAGGATGGAGTCCGTTACGACTTCCCCGGCAACCTCGCCACCGAATTTCAGCCTCTGAGACAAGGCGAGGGGGGACTGGAGTACAGCCCGGTTTTTGTAAAGCACGAATTAGAAATCGGAGAGATGGAGTATACTTATTTATTGCCGCGCAGCTTCGATATCCCGTCGAGTTCTCCATTATTAGATAGGTATAATCTTGTTTGTTTCGAGTTCCAAAATCTTTATACCTCCCAGGATGCAAACCCAACCCCAGCGCAACTCGAAACACTGTTGGACTATCGATATGTTTTTAAAGCTGAAGTTAAGTGCACAGACAATACTCGCGAACTATATGAAGCTCTTGTTAATTCTTATAAAACTCTTTTTGAGGGAGATTTTACTGAATATTATACCCATGCAATAGAATCTTGCAATTTTAATTCTCTAACTCAGAAATTTAATACTTTTTTTAGTGAAGCTATGACTGCTCTTTATAGCGCTCACCCTATTAAGCCTTGGGCAGAAATGGCATTAGCTTATTATTTACACCAAGATTTAATTCATAACAGTTTTAATGGAGATGACACCGCGATTAGAGAAGCTGCCACTCTCGTATCCGAACAGATTAACCCCGAAACCGGGCTTCTCCCTGCTCTGCAGCTTTTTTATGCGAATGCATTAGAGCTTTATGAGACTTTTTATCACCCTGATTCTGAGCTAGCACAAAAGATTAATAACCTCTCAACCGATGTCATCCACCGCTTTGGCCCGGGCATCATCGGGCCCGTACCTTTTCCGGACGTGGCAGAAATTGAAGTGGGAGGCACCTTCGCCACCATCACCGATATTCATATTCCCCAACTAGTCTCGGTTTCTGCTGGCATCCAGGATATGTGGGCCCAAGATCTGACTTCCGCTTCGTCGAGTGACTGGATGGTTAATAACTTAAGTTACTACCAAGGTTGGACCGATGTGACCGCGGAGCGCGGATATCCGGGAGAGATATCTACTACTGAATGGCGTAGACTGGTTAGAAGTGCCATGACCGATCTACAAAATGTCCGGATGAAGTACCAGGCATTCCAACCAAAGGGTGGAGGCGCTTCCTCGCAGCATGGTGTCAGGAAGTACGACCCACTTTATAAAGATATAAGATCCCATATTAAGACATTGGTTCAACAAACATTTGTACACTTTAATCTTAAAGAGGCGACGGGTGAAATTAATAGCCTCAATATTAATGATTATTTAACTACAGCCGAGATTAACCACATATTACACCAAACAAACCCAAGAATTGTGACCACAACTCAGCCGGGCCTTAAAGATATAATGACATCCGACAACTATAACACGCTCCAGATATATAATCCGCTGGCCACCAGCGATGGGGCCCTGAACTCCCTCGTCGGAATTGAATCCGAAACTGCTGCATTACTGGATACTCTCTACCCCACGTCCAACAAGTCGACCTATAGTTTCCACTCAAATGGCGGAGATGGTGCCGCCTCTGACACGGGCACTGGCCCGTTTGTTGAAAACGCATATCGTCGATTAATAGTCTTGGCCTATGGTTGGTTTTATTATGAAGCCAACAAGTTTGCGCCAGAGTGGACCAACAATCCAATGGACTTCGTTTTCGATAATGGAAGATGGGAAATTCCAATATGGGCAAACGGCGATTCCCCGTTGAGTCTCCCATATCCTAGCTACGAATGGGTTCACGCAATGGTCTCTAGCGACGGCGGCGCCGGCCAATGGCCCTTTGCTTGATAATCAATTAAACACTATTTATAATAAAACAAGGAACCTAATATATGGCTAAAGAATTTAATGCACTAAAGATTACAAGCGGCGGCGCCAGTCAAATGATCCGCAATCAAGCAAATAAGGTTAACTATGGATCTAATCTTATAGATCGAAGTGTGGACCCCAACAAGGCAAATATTGCCATAGGCTCAAAAATGTTACAACAGCAAAACATTATTTCTTCCCCAAGCCAAGACATTAATACTGTGGAGGGAGAAAAAATGATTGCGAGAGATATCTTGAGTGGTATTGGGTGTAGTATTATAAAAGGCCCTAAGAAAAACTTTTCTTTACTTAATGATAGACAGACATCTTTGCTTAAAAATCCGAATATAGATAATAACAGATCACTATTTAAAGTAAAAAATTCACTGGTGTTAGCTAAAAATAATTTTCCCAGTCAGGATGATCCTATTTTTCAACCAGATCCAAACTTTACTATAAACCAAATGAAAAACATAACCCAACAAGAAGAAGGACAAACTCAAGTAGTTACCTTAATTTCAGATGTCACAGCGCTCAACACCGCAGCAGCCGCCCAAGGCGCCACTACCCAATTAAAACAGTTTGCATCCTATACCTCCCCCCAGCAAGGTCGATTTAAAGGAATATAAAAAATGGCCACAAAAGGAAATAATAACCAGCAGAACCAACAAGCTCAAGAAGAAGCTACTGCTCGCGGCACAGGCCAGCTTGAGCAGGGCCGCTACGCCAGCACCTGGATGGACTTCAGCAGCGGTGATCTCGATGAAGTAGGTGGCGCCTCTTTCGACTCCGACGCATGGAAGGTGATTCATCGATTTGATTATGATACAAAAGGGTTTATTATTGACGGCAAGCCAATATGGCGGACCGTGCGAGCAGCCGAATTAACTGGCTTTATGGCCACCGGCGCCGGAGGCGATAACACAGACGCCGATTTAGATATAATGCCTCCAAATTCAGTGGCGATTGTTCGCGCAGGAAGCCAAGATCTGATGTACAACAGCTTTGAAACTTATTATACCATGCGCCCGATTGATATCACTTTTCCAACATGGGGGTGGTACGACGACTGGACCGGCCAAACCAGCGCTCACCCGGGATTCTGGACCACCCAACTTGCATATTCAGCAGATGAACAGGCCGGCCTGACGGCTCGATATGGCAACCGAACTAGTGGATACTTTGGGGCAGAAGCGCTCGATTACAAACTTAAAAGTAAATATACATCTTTTTTAGAAGGGCTATCGTCGTCTACAATACGCAATCAAACAATTAATCCAAAAATAAGCTATAACGATATGAGAATAATTGACGTTACTGAAATTAAAGGCGCACAATCCGCCGCGGCACTCCCTGAAACCGATTCCGCTACTTCATCCACAGATATGACTTCGGGAGCTTATTAATGAGCATTAAAAATAAAATAATTATAAACTTCTCAGAGCCATTACGAACAACCCTTGGAGATTTTTATGCTCCTGTGCAAGAAGCATCAGGTACCACAGCGGTGTATCAAAGAACACCGTTCCCTGCAGACCCGGGAGGATTCGATCTCCTGATTGGAGCCTCTTATCTTAATTTCGCCATTTCTGATGTTGCACGCCTAACTTATGTTACTGGGAATTCAATTGTTCCTTCTTATAAGGTTCCAATTCGCCTATATGGCATCACAGAAGATATTAAAAATAATGAATTTTGGAAAAAATATATAATGGGAGGTACATTTGGAACTTCTTCTTTTGGGGGAATATATAGCGAGAATGTATATAGAAGTCTTAATTTTACTTACAATACAGCCTATTCTGTCAAAGAACATAATGAATTTTCGGAACTAAATACAAGCCATGGCGGAATACCTATTGAGATTTCAGCAAAGTACAACTATTATCTCCCACAATATGAAAGCTATCTTGGAACCCTTAATTCTGTAAAAATGATCCCAAATGCTTATCTTTTGGCCCAGAGACAATTTACGGACTGGGCCACCACGTTCACAGATCCGGGACCATCTTTAAGTCTTCCGTCGAGCATCTCAAGTTTTGTTAGTCTTGAACACCAGACTTCAACTAAAACATTATTTTCCAAAACCACAGTCCCATATTTGCCTCCAATATCGGGTCTTTATGAGAGTGTAGATACTACCGGCGCCGGCGGAGAAGAACTATATACAGACTTTACTGCTAATTTACACAATTACTTTAACGATAGATTGCCGTATGCCAACATCTCAGCTAGCACAATGGCTAATATAACTCGCCTGGGTAACAATATAATTTTTGATGATCATGCTATGTCTACCATTTTTCAGCACGTTGAAACTGAGGCTTACAAGTTGCCCTTTTATGTAAACATTGATATTCCTATAGTGCGCCAAGACGATGTAATGGGGATATATGGTACTAATCGATTGTTTGCTGACATGTTGGAGCAAAATACTACAAATACCCCACTTAGCGTTAACCAAATTTCTCCTAATTTTGTTCCTTATTTTATGAGATTGCTAAAGGAGCACTTTGCCGATAATAGAGGGCGCCTAAGATCTGTACAATCTCAAAATTATAAGACTAAACAAAAAGCAGATTTAAAAACTAAAAAAGTTTCTGAAATATTTGAAGTAGAAAATCAAGAATTTGCAAGTTTAAATTTGATTCCGGCTTTAGTGGCAAACTTTAATGATACAGCACCTGCTTATGGCGAAGGAGAAAAAAACTATATTTTAATTAATACTAATGAATATATCGAGAATATGATAGCCAATATAAATTCTTCTTATAGGTATATTAACTCTCAATTGACATTGTTGTTTCTTAATAAAGTTTTAGACAAAGTATCTTTTCCTAATCCACTTTTTCTACAAAATATCGGAAATTTCTCCGGGGTAACCCCCACTTCCGATATTACAATTGACTCAAACTTTTTATATCGTTTTTATGGAATGGCAGCAACTACTAATTATAATGAAACGATTGCCTATCGAATTGTAAAAATAGCGGGCGATGCGACAGGAGAATCCAACACCCAAAATATTGTTCAAAATATTTGGCTTTATAATTACAACAATGATGATCTAAGCATAGATCATCATAATTTTATTGACACACAAATAGGATATGGAGAAAACATTACATATAAAATATATGCATATGTTATCGGTGTAGGGGCCAGATATAAGGCATCAGATTGGGTTTTATCTCAAGATATTGGCGGCGCGTCCATGGAAACAGAACAGAACATTGACATGCGTTGTGTTGAGTATTATAATCCCATTACTGGTGAGCCAACTCTACCGTTAGTAGACCCCGCGGGCTATCTCGGCAGCACAGTTGCAGAACTAGATCTGATTAGTCCGAATGTAGGCATAGCACACCCATCTATTATATATCAAGCTGATTTTAATTTGAACTTTGAACCTGTTATTGAAATTGTGGAAGTTCCTATATTCGAAAAAACAATCTCTGTTTTAGATAATCCGGCCCACGCACATGATGTTGTACCTTTTCAAAAAATGAATGCTTCTCAAGAAATAGGGTTTTTATTAAGTCCCGAAAGTTTTGTGCCGGGACCAATGCCGATTCCTCTTACCGAAGAAGAAGAAGCATATAAAAAATCTTACTTAGAATCTCAAGATATTATCGAAGGAGGAACTGTTAGAAATTCTACTAAATCTCCTCATACGCTTGTTAAAATCTATAGAATGACCACAAAGCCTCGTAATTTACAAGAATTCGCGCTATATCAATATAGCGAAAAAGACCTTACGGAAGTCGCCCAAGGCGCCGAAAATCCCAAATGCGTCTTTTACGATAAGCTGAAAACGAATCAAAAATATTATTATTTATTTAGATTTTTTAACCAGCACGGAGCAATGGGGTATTTGTCTCCAATTATTGAAGCAGAATTAGTGAGCGATGGAGGATACATCTATTCCACTTTTGAAGTAATTCCGATAGAAGAATTAGACGACCCCAAAGACATTAATCCATCGATACCCTTAAAAAAGATTTTAAGTATAATTCCGAACCTTAATCAATTAAGGATAGACACCACAGATGTGGATTTTCTTGAACCAGCCGAAACTCAACTAGAGAATTTGAAAGTAGGCTCACCCGAGCTATCTGAACTTTTATGGGGACGAGATTTTAAAATCCGGCTAACCTCTACCAAGACTGGCAAAAAGATAGATCTTAATTTAAAATTTCACATAAACGAAGAAACATAATAATGGCATTTTTAGACACTAGCGGCACAATTATCATAGATGCGATTTTAACAGAAATCGGTCGTAAAAGAATGGCTCAAGGAGACTTTAAGGTCTCTAAGTTCGCATTAGGTGACGATGAAATCGATTATCGAGAATTCTCAGCAAGCGCGCTTACTACCACTCTTCAAGGTGCCAAAATAACCAACCAACCACTTTTTGAAGCTTTATCTCAACACAATGCAGTTATTGATTATGGGCTTATAACTTTTAATAGACAAGACTTGCTGTACCTTCCAGTGATAAAAGCTAATACCAAAGTAAGAGGATTTGCGAAACCAACAGGTAGCTATTATTATGTATCTACCAATGCTCAAACATCTAGAAAATTAAAAACTGTTTTTAAAGACAATGATTATTTTATTGAAGCCAACTCTCTTACTAAAACTAAAATTGTATTTCAAGCCGGCATTGATAACAATATTTTAAATGACAAGAAAAATAGAAAAACCCTTTTAATAGATAATGGATTTTTAGATAATTATTTTAATATTTATTGTGATGGGCACTTAGTAACAAATGTGTTGAGTACCGATAGTAGAAGTATTTTTCGAAATGATTTAAGCGGGAACCTTAATCACGAATTAAAGCTCCTAGGGACCACCACCCCAGTTTCTTTAACACCTCCTGTTGATTATTACAAGACTTTTATTGTTGAAGCCGCTCCAACAGAAATATATCAATATCCCAATACAACCAACCCTGATGATTATTCAGCATTGTTGGGACCAGGAGGCTCTATGGCTGCAATCAATTTAAAATTAAAACCAGAATTATTGGGAGACTCAAATCACTCGCCAGATGTTAAATTTTCAACTTTTGGGTATACATCCCAAACTTTATTTGGTGGAGCAGATAAGTATGATTATATAGATTCGTCTATATACATAGAAGGAATCTCTTCTAACGCAAGATTACAGATACCTATTAGGATAATTCGATATGCGGGCACATGATAAAATATGCGATATTTTGGCACGCAAAGTAATAATTAACTATTTATATAAGAGAGGAAAAAAATAAATGGCCGGCTTCTTAGACAACTCAGGTGACATCATCCTGGATGCAGTAATAACCGATGTAGGAAGAAAGAGACTTTCGGAAGGAAATTTTAGAATTGAGAAATTCGCATTGGGCGATGACGAGATTCAGTATAACCTATATAACAAAAACCACCCCTCGGGATCCGCATACTATGATTTAGAGATCTTGCAGTCTCCCGTTTTTCAGGCGATGACTCAAACTAACGCAAATATTAATTATGGATTATTAACACTTCAAGATCAGAGTTTGCTTTATTTGCCCACGATTGTAGTAAATCAAAAGCTTCCCGCGGGATCCAGGGCCCTGTTGTATAACACGGGCTCTAATAATGGCTTGTTCACTGTCTGTGTTAATAGTCAGACTTATAATACGCTTGTAACTACTGATTCGCAGCCATCGGAGATTTTTACTATCAGCGGCTACAACAGTTCCCCCGGGATTGTGATGGAGTCTGGATTGAACACGACCGATGTAAGAGGCACCCCCGGGAACCGGACGTCCTTTTTGGTGGGTCCCGGTGGCTCCCTGCACGACGGCGGATTTTCAGTGTATTGTGATGCACGCTTTTTTACTTCAGTTCTGGGCCCAGGCCCTGGGACAAATACGTTCAACAACGCCGGCGGCGCAGCAAATGTGACGTGGGCGCCCCTCGCCGGCATCACCACCTCACAAAGCACACTACAGCTTACAAACTATAATACTTATTTTATAGATGGGGTGAACAATGAAGTCGAATATCAACCCTCTCAGGCGACAGCCGACACTGCCGTCTCGGCCCTTGCCGGCCCCCGCGGAACCGCCACAATATTGAATTTTGGTGTAGACGGTACGCTGCAAAACCTTTCTGGAACCGGAAAAGATGATAAATGGACTAAGTATGGTTCGAGTGTTACAATTGCTGGCAGATCCTATGATTATATTGATAGTATGGTTTATGTGGTAGGACAAGCGAGTTCGGCGACTATACAACTATCTGTGAGACTTTTAAGATTACCGTAGGCTAATTAAATATTGGAGATTATAAATGCCCGTACAAAATTATGAAACCTTAAACGTAGGCACGAGTGGTGATGTCACCACCACGCGCACTATGTTACATGAAGCGATTCCGCTAACAGGCACAATTATTAGTGGAACCTATGGCACGTTCCACAGCGAACGAAATATCAAGAACTATGCCCACGGCATGTTCCAGTCTGTCTATGACTATCCATATTTAAGTTCTTCAGCCAACCACATTTTCGATATCTCTTTGGGCTATGATAACCGATCTGTGTTGTCTGCATCGGCCGATGCAGGCTCTGTACATGTACAGCGAGCTAAGAAGATTAATATTTACAATCAATATGCACAGGTGTTATTGGGATACACGGGCAGCACCAGTGAAGTAGAGATTTTCGAGAGCGACTTAAATCTTGGCGATAACAACAATTATATGAAAGAAGTCTTTTTCTTAAATTTCTCTCGTCTCTTGCAGAAAGATCAAATCAAGAAAGGCTCATTTAGTCTTTCCCTTGGAACAGGCTCCTGGGGAACAGTAGCACCTATCCTAACGCTTACAGATGCATCTGCATCCGTGGCCGGCGGCGGTACTAAAAATACCAATGGTGGAGACTATGGAGTTCTTTATACTAGTAGTGCAGGCCCTGATCAAGGAGGCGTAGGTGTTCTTTTCTATCAAGCAGGAATCGCTGTCATTACCGCGTCAGTGTTTAAGGTAGATCCGGGAGATCAGGCCGGCTCCAATGGTTTTGCAATGATAGATGGAACCTCGTATTCGGCTTCAGGCTCGTGGCAATCTGCTTCTATTTCAGGTACTTGTGATGCTATTCGACACAGGATTCAAAACCTTTCATTCACAAATACTACCGAGATCAACTCTACCATTTATTTCTGTAGAGTGCCCCACAACAAGTACAACTATAGTTCTAATCCCACATACATTAGTGGAAGTAAGATTCGAGTGAAAGCTGTCGCATCTGATATGCCCATCTCTTATATTACGACAATTGGATTATACAATGCGTCGAATGAGCTTTTGGCAGTAGCCAAGCTTTCGGAGCCGCTGCGTAAGGATCCCACCAACGAGATTACATTGCGCGTTAGACTGGACTACTAAAATGTCCTTCAAGAAGTTTGGTGCCAACGATTTGGTTCTGAATACAATGAAAGCTCATCCTCACAATGAGTTTCTTATCTATAATGGAGCGCTCTATTATAATAATATACCTGATCAATCAGGCTCGCGTCACACTTATGTGCGTAATGTTCCGCCTGGATTCGTTAGTTTATATGAATACAACATAGATCGGCCCAAAGTCGATACAGGTAGATATATTACCGGAAGCATTAAAGACACCGGTATGATATATCCTTTCGTTACCAAACAAAGTACCACCACCAATTTCAGCACAATTAGCACAACCGAATATGTTCAAGGATTTCAGTACGGAGATATCGTCACCAGCAGTTATCCTTTGTCTGCGAGCATTACACGAGAATATATCACCAATCCGTCAAGCAGTGCTAATTTGCATTTTAGAAGCTTAAAAAATCGATTAAACTTTTATGGGATTAAGAGCAAGCACTTTTTGGTTTCTTCGAGTCTCGGAGATAAAAATACTCAAACTTTGAACCTCATTTCGGTTCCATCGATTTTCTTTGGTTCTCAAATTAAACCCGGAAGCCTTTCATTAAAGTTTTATGTTAGCGGAACTCTTGCAGCCGAAGCCAAAGATCTAAAAAGAAACGGCGAGATAATTCAAACTGGGCCCGTGGGCTCCACTGGTTCTGGTTCGGTTGCAGGTGTAGCATTATATGACGAAGGGTTTTTGTTGTTAACTGGTTCGTGGAATTTATCCCCTGCAATGTTCCCAATGATTTCGGGCTCTGGAACATCCGTTAATCCTAAATGGATTTATTTTGGAGCCGGCGCCAATGATGATGTTTCCACTTCTACAGCAGGCGTAGCATTTATTTCAGCCTCCAGTCATCTTTCGTTTAAAGGAACGACCGAAACACAAGTTATGACAATGTTTGCTCACGCTCGCCGCGGCCAAACAAATTATTCTAACAATCCTACATTCTTAACTTATGGTGAAGACCAACTTTTATTCACCTCCTCACAGATTTATGAAGAAAATCCAGAAAGAACTATTGCCAACACGGTCAGTTCGAGTTATACTGGATATAACGCAGATTTTAAAAGACAGGTATATGTTTCAAGAATTGGAATTTATGATGAGAACAAAAACTTAATTGGAATTGCAACCTTATCAAGCCCAATCCTTAAAAAAGAAGACGAAGAACTGACGTTTAAAATTAAACTGGACATCTAATGATACTCGGAGTGGACATCTCCACCAGCATCACAGGCTTTGCAGTCGTAACTGACAATGTGCTGGTATATTACGATTCAATTGACTTGCGAAAGCACAAAGGCTTTTTCGCTAAGACAATTGCTATAAAAGAAAAGTTGATGGACATCTACGAAATGTATCAACTTAATAATGAAGATAGCACGCCCGGGAATTCTGAATTTCCCATTGAACATATCTATATTGAACAGTCGCTTCATATGTTTATGGGTGGCAAGTCGTCAGCAAAAACTCTGTCTACTCTTACTCGGTTCAACGGGGTGGTAGCATGGCTTCTCTTTGAACTATTTGAAATTGAACCAGAATTCATTGGTGCCTCCTCCGCACGCAAGCGTGCCGGCATTAGAGTGCCGAGAGGCGAGAAAGCAAAACAAGTTGTTTT